>ENA-OONB01000061-OONB01000061.1-viral-metagenome-genome-assembly--contig:-NODE-61-length-7419-cov-3.846544_pt1 | contig 7419 bp, 4 predicted proteins | sample MGYA00245309_ERZ501080 | MGnify/ENA primary metagenome ERZ501080 (study PRJEB25959, sample SAMN05341348) | viral metagenome | host: human-associated | place: USA: California | collected 2014-04-21 | study: EMG... | reverse complement strand
TTGCCTTCTGTCCATGTGGCTGATCATTACTCCATGAACCGCCGAACTAAAGATGTTGGGGATGTGGATGAATAAAACTGCTCGAGTGTTGATTTGATTGTGTTATCTACTGTGGCTGCTTCTTTTGAACCAATCCGGAATTTGCTGACATTGATGTCTAACATATCCGTCACTGGATTGAATTCCAACGATGAATTCTTGCCTTTAAGCTTAAATATACCATCGGCATACATCTGAATTGGAGATTCTTTCTTACTTGTAAGAGCTCCGTCACCAAGCCCAAACCCGGTGGTGGAAATATAAACACCGCTTGTTGGATCATTAATAGCCAGTTTTCCACTATAGATGGCATTTTGACTCATATCAAACTGGGCAATCTTAGCCTGGAATGCAGACAGATCAACGACATCTATAGAAGCAGCCTGGATCTTCTGGCCATTCACTTCTGCTTCAGATACGCCATTTGCGATATTGATTGCTTTGACAATGGAATCCTGACCGTCTGGACCGGTGATAATAAGACGCTCGGTCTTAATCGTACCGGCTACTATAGAATCTGCATTGAGGGACTTGATTTTACCTGCTTCAATCGTCGCATCAGCAATCTTAGCGTTCGTTACAGCTCCTTCATGGATTGCTGCTGAACCGATGGAACCATCTTTGAGAACACCTTTATTGATCCATGCATTATTTACATTCGCGAGATCAATATCTGCTTTACCGGCAATGAGCTTATCTGTCTCAATATTCTTTGATTCCAGATTATCAATACGACCGGTAGCTGCAGTAAGATCTGTGATATTCGCTTTACCGGCAATGAGCTTATCGGTTTCGATATCTTTTGATTCCAGCTTATCGATCCTACCGGTAGCTGCAGTAAGATCTGTGATATTCGCTTTGTTGGCAGAGAGTTCTTTCACACTCGCCTGGGTAGCCTCAAGATTTTTGATTGTAGCATAATTCGCCGACACAACTTCCGCGTCAATCTTATTTGCTTTCAGATTTTCAATTTCTGCATCTCTGGCGGTTAGTTTTCCTTTAATATCGACATTATCTGCTTTGAGATCTTTGATTTCTGCAGAATCTGCAGTAAGCTGGTTTTTAATAACAACATTATCGGCAACAAGATCATCCACTCGAGCACGCTCAACTTCCAGATCCTTAATAGTCGCCTTATTAGCAACCACAGCATCAAACGTGTCCACTTTCCGCCCAAGCTCTTCTACATCGCCGGTTCGAGCTGCCGGACTGGATACGTTTCCGGTTACGGTTGCGGAGTGTTTGCCAACCGAAACCCTAACCCTTTCGCCAGCTTTAGCAGCCACCGTAGCCGTATAAGGAGTAAGCATGTCCGATCCGTCAAGACGAACGTATTTACTCCCATTATATTCGACAATAGTGCCGTAGAGGGTTGTCTCCTCGGCAGTTTTCTTATCATCGGTCGTGGCTTTCACAAAATCGGAAATAAGATTTTTCGATAACGCCATGAAACATCACCTCCATAAATTTGTTGTAAATACTGCGGTTTCAGTCACTTTGCATCCCGGTTTACACTCAATCGACTGTCTTGTGACTTTTGCCTTAATATCCATTAGTCCAGCTCGTTCGTAATTCAGCCTTACACAATCATACAGACGAACCGGACAATATCCGTGCGAATATGAAATTGTATATTCAACTGATGAAAGCTGGGATAATAAAGATGTGGCGTAATCCTTGACCTGACGGTTTGTTGGTTCTCCTGAGAATTGCGGATCGGTCTCTCTATGGACAATTTCTCGTCCACGATTAACTGTTGAAGTAGGACTGTTTGGATCATCATTAACGACTCTTGCAAAGTAGTTGTCATGACTTCCTGAATAATAGACTTCTACTACATTCGGGATTCCGTAAATATCATGCTCGACACTCATGTCCGGATATAGAATTGAGCTGTTATCATCGGTGTAAGTCCAAACAGGTTGTAAAGAAGCCGCGTCCTGATCCGGAAGGAAAAGAACACGGGCTTACTTCATCAAGTCCTAGATTGTATTTTGCATTTGATAACAGATCTTTTGTAAAGGTTAACCAGGTATCATTGGTGTTTGCTACAAAATCGTTGTAGAGTTTATCATCGCTTGCAGTTTTTATAACAGGCGCTCGCATATTTTCACTTACGATCTTATAAGCATTGCTCATCACATTTCCGTTTTTCAGAATTGAATATCCTAAAGGAGGAATTCCCTCTTTTAATTCCAATAATGGCGTATAAGCATCAATGGACACCTTTTGATACCGACCGTCAAAAGATGATTTTGGGGTCTGGACCAAGAAAGTGCCCATTGGAAACTTTTCTCTTATTCCATTTTGAATTGTTATGAGGTATGTACGAACATAGCATTCACCAAGTACACTACCTACGTCAAAAGATGCAGAGCCAAGTGTATCAGCGTCTGCATCCCATTCAATACTGCTTTGTATCATGTCCGTTATCTGGGATTTATCACACCAGGTCCCAGGGTCTACGACGTAATACTCAAAAGTCTGCTCCATAGACTTGGTCCAGTCTGGCATGTTAAATTCCTCCTTCTACCCTTGTTATATCAAACGATACAGGTATCTTAACTTCACAGTGTGTCTGACTGATTGACACCGCAACATTTGCCCAGTATCCGGTTCCGGACGGTTCCCTGATATAAACGTCACCAGTGTAGACGGCCAGCCTACGCAATGCATACAATGTATCAATATCCCATCTTGGGATTTCTGTTTTCCAGGAGGACGTTTCACCCAGCTGAGTGCCATAGTATGACACAGGACGTTTTCGCCCTATGTATTCGACAAGACTGACATCAACTCCGTTTTTATCCGAAACATCTATATTATAAGGAAGTTTTACGAGTGATCCGGACCATAATGGCTCCATGACGATGTCCCTTTCGTTAAGACCTTCTGTTACAAGATTATCCCAGGTTTCCTCCCACTGTATGATTATGGATTTCTCCTTTATTGGATATGGAGGAACATCGTAATAACTTACAGCGCCTGTTGCCACTTCAGTTGCTACTATCCGGTATCTGCCATAATCAAGAGCCGGATGTGGATCGGTCACGTATGTGTATGATGAGTTGTCTAAGCCGCTGGCTATCTCGATTAATTCACCGGTATAATCACGCCGGTAGATAGCAAGCGTGACACCGGGGATAAGCTTATGTCCTTCGTCAGCACAATATGCTCTTATGGAGCAAGAATATGTATCTGAATCATATCCGATTTCAGCATTAATACCGTAAGTTTGTTCGGTCCACCCTACATCAAATTCAGATTCCGCACTTGCTGTTAGCCCTGAATCAAAGGAGGCAGTACAAGTCACTTTATAAGTGATATTGTTCTCAAGATCGATATTTCCAGCATTCAATTCAACGAGTAGATTCTGCGGACCATCAGTAAATAATGAATATACTTCCTGACCTCTACTGATTACTGTTTCAGTGCCTGTGCGATCACTCGTGCTATAAGCCTGAGTAGATGTAATCGACACGTGGTAACTCAATACCGACTGAGTGTTCGGCGCGGTTTCCGCTTTAATATAAAACGGGAAAGACTCAAGTGTGGTTACTTCTGAATCTGTCGAATCGGTCACGTTGAGCTGCACGGTTGGGACGGCGTATACATTGATCGTTCTTTGTACAGACCAAGCTCCATATTTACCGGTTACACCTGCTGTACGCACTCTCCATAGAATAGTGGTCCCCTCGGTATAAGCTGTTGTGCTTAAAGATTTATAGCTTGTGCCGTCAATGTTGTCGCCAGTTTTTGTATTCTTTATGGTTTCTGTTTTCGTCGTTCCGTTGATGGTTGTTTCTAACTGAGCATAAGTCTGACTTGAATTATCTTCAGAATTATGAACCCAATATAACCGAACACTCTCTCCTACTGTAGCGGTTGTTGTTGACGACCAAGTAGTAGGTGCCCCCGGGGTTTTACCGAGCTTGAGTGATTTAATAGCCGACCAGCCAGAAACCTGATCGTTGCTGTTGTATGCTCTTAATCGGAAAAAATACTGATACCCGGTTTCGATACCCGTGATTTCTGTATGCGTTACATTTTCGACAGTCCGTGAATGTACCTGATCCGGATTACTGTCAAAGTATGATCGATTTGTGGCATACTGCACTTCATATTTTGTGCATCCACTAACTTTCACCCATGTGACTAATACTCCGGTATCAGAAAGCGCCTTCAGAGTTTTTATTTGTTTCGGGGCCGCGGGTCCGGACGATGCATTAGATGAATACTCAGACCATTCGCTGTGTTGATTACCTCTCCATGCTCGACATTTTACTTTATACTCCGCGCCATTAGCCACAGTACATGACCACGACGCAGAGTTCGTATGAATAACAGCCTTTCCGGATTTATACTTCTTTAAATTGTTTTTTACGACATAGAATTCAATCCGGGTGCCATTCACGCTGAGGTTGTCTAACTTAGCGGTAAGCTTCTGTTTTTCAATTGTCACTGTCGGGGCGGACGGTTTGGTTGGAGGGTTATGTGAGAAGGAGTAACCTTTTAATGTAGACCACATGGATGACCAATATACGGAATCATGTCCGTTTACCTGAGTGGTCTCAGATACTGGTCTAATTTTGACTTTTACTGAAGTTGCGTTGGATGGTGCTGTGTAACTACTTTGTTTTGAAGTAGTTGTTGAATCATCACCTACGAAAGCTACTCCGTTTCCGGTATAGTAGTACCAAATAACATGATATTCTTTCGTATGGTCTCCGCCCCAACTCCATGTTACATATACGGTTCTGTCGGTACCCGTCTGAAGTCCAAACTTGGTTATATTTACCGCGCCTAGAAATCTGACGACATAATATCCTTCACCAGAACCACCATCAGTAAATTCATCTGCCAAGATTATCGCCTCCTTCCTACCGTTGCTGCCCTGACAAGTGTTTCAACAGCATTGGAAATTTCGCTACCATTATCGTAAGTAACGCCGTTGATGCTGTTATATGTGTTTCCGACATTATTAAGACTCTTACCGAGTCGGTTAATTGCTCTGACCACTTCGTCGGAATTTCCATTTTGATTGTTGCGTGCTGATATATTACCGATTGCACTGAGATTTGCCAGCGGGGTAAACGCTGGGTCAGTAAATAATCCGTTGAGTTTCCCAGCTGTTGCTTTCACATTCGTGAGATCCAGTACGGGTCGAATGGTTGGTGTAGTGTCCATATCAGAATCAATGATGTCATTCATTCCAGAAAGAGCACTACGAATTGAATCAAACGCTGTTTCGCCCATACTCTTACCAGCGCCGTATGTCTTCGACTCCATGGCATTCATACCTATGATCAGACCCTCGCCGAGCCATTTACCTGCCTGAATGGTGAGCTTAGATGGCGAATGAGATTTCTGTCCATCCTTTTCACCTCTAACCGCAGCTTGACCGAGCGCGTAACCGGAATTATAAGCAGATTGCTGCATAGCATTCATACCCAGCACCAGACCTCTACCAAGATTGATACCGTTCATATAGAAGCTGGTATAAGCTTGACCAGAACCGTTCGCTGCAGATGCTCCAACATAGTTTGCCGCGTTAACTGCCTGATTAACCTGAGCCTGAATACCTATTGCAAGAGCCGAGATTAATGCTACGCCGACCTTCTGAAACTCTTTATCTTTTGAAGCGATAGAGTTTTTCATAGATTCAGCCATGTTTGATGCTGTAGCCGAAAGTGTGTTAGATTTCGATTTTACACCACCGGCAAGAGCAGACGTTAACATGCTTCCAACATTCCGCACCTTTGAGGAAGAGCCTTTGAATGCGGACACGAATCCACTGATGTTAGTTTCAGCAAGTGTATCGACAGCTTGTACGAATGTACTGGTGCCGGTAGTTTTCACAGAATCTGTAGCATTGATAGCTTCGACGAGACTTTTCACCGCTGACGTCGCAAAGGCTACTTTATCCGGACTTACATTTGCTACGGAATTCGAATAATCAGATAATGCTTCACCAAATGGTTTAAGCTGAGTGCCAAGATTTGCCAAATCGCTATTTCCCAGCAACGTGCCAAGGAAACCGCCACTCTTCGGAAGCGCATCGTTCAATGAAACTAAGGCCTTTGCTGCTTTTGCGGATGCCTGGATATCTTTTGCATCAATTCCTTTTACGCTCTGTGCATAACCAGATAATGCTTCGCCAAATGGTTTAAGTTGCTCACCCATTTTGACGAAAGATGCTCCGCCTGTTATGAAAGATGCTATTGCATTGAGAAGATCAGTTCCGGTCAGGGCAAGAATTGCCTTACATAATGAAGTGATACCTGTCGTGACTGATGAATCGATTCCCTTCGCCCCATCAATAAATGGCTGAGCGTTCGTCATGAAATCGGAGAGGTTTTTACCAATAGCGGGAAGGGATGAAGATACTCCTTTTGCTACACCACCGGCTAAGCCGCCTACAAATTGACCTATAGCTGTACCAATTTTCTCTAAGAAATTGCCACCCTCTTCTATAAGCCAACTAGCTCCTGGAATTTGCGCAATACCTCCAGCAGCTGCTATGACCGCACTTAGTTCAGCTAAGATTATTCCAAACTGTACTATTCCAGCCATAGCTTGTGATGATATTTTAGATATTCCAGCAAAACCAAATATTGACGCGAGTAAAATACCAATAGCTTCAGTCGCTTTAAGTATTTCATCGGGATTGAGACCTTTGATGACGTCTGTTACACCTTCCACTATTTTACCTACCAGATTGGTTATTGCTAACATGATTTCGGGAATGTGGTTAGCTACGCCATTAATCACTGCTATAAGCAATGTTAACACCGAATCAATTATCGTCGGAAGATATGCATTCGCCGACTTTAAAACCTCGTCAAATAATTTTAGGACCGCGTCAATTATCTGGGGAGCACAATCCCCAATAACCGTAGCAAATGCGACAACGCCTTCTGCTATTTTTTCAGCTACCGCTGGAATAAGACCGGCTACACCTAGTATGATGACCGAAAGGCCAGCCACTATAGATACTGCGGCAGTGGCTAGAGATCCTCCAAGTGCGGATAAACCAATGGATATGGTAGTTAAACCAACTCCCACTAAGGTAAGGCCCGCACCGATACTTAATGCCGCTACTCCAAATAACACAAATGCCGCAGCTAGTGCAAGAATGGTTGGAATAAGGGGTTGCAGTAAAGCTCCGGCAACACCTACGATAAAAAACGCAGCTGCCATAGCTATAAGACCTTTGGCGATTTCATCAGAGCTTAATTTACCCAACTTACTCATTGTTGACGCCAGTATTGCCAAAGCAGCTGATGCTACTATAAGTGCCGCAGCACCGCCAAGAGTGCCTTTCATGAGATTAAGTGCTATAACTATTTCACCAAGGGCAATTCCCATTGTGATGGCTGC
>ENA-OONB01000057-OONB01000057.1-viral-metagenome-genome-assembly--contig:-NODE-57-length-7739-cov-2.991592_pt1 | contig 7739 bp, 6 predicted proteins | sample MGYA00245309_ERZ501080 | MGnify/ENA primary metagenome ERZ501080 (study PRJEB25959, sample SAMN05341348) | viral metagenome | host: human-associated | place: USA: California | collected 2014-04-21 | study: EMG... | reverse complement strand
GATACAATACTTAGATTCACAAGGGAAAGAGCAATTAGAATATTTGATGACACGAGATGGATTCTCATTGCTAGTCATGGGATTCACAGGTAAGGAAGCATTACAGTGGAAATTAAAAAAGAATGATGAACTAATTGGATTGGCAAGTAGCCCCCTAATACGTTTCATTGACCACATTAACGGGAATGTGTCAGTAGAGGAAAGGATAGCAAGTCTTAAGGAACACATTAAGCAGCTATCAAAGCAAAAATCGGGAGCAGAAAGCAAACGTGAGCTAAAGAAATATCGTAAGGAATTAGACGAGCTATTGTTCGTTGAAGATTACCTGTGTGTGATTATGGAAAGCAATAAAGATTACGACCGTCTAAATCAAGGGTTCACAATCAATGGAAAGAAATACCGACGACTGTTAGGAACATCTGGTGGAATTAAGAAGTCAATTATCATCTTCACGACAGAAGACCACCACGACCGTCTGTGGCAATTCCTAAACAACGACCGAGACATGAGCAAGAAATTCATTCCTGCAAAACTGGAAGCCTATATCTCATTGGCATGTAGTGCTTCAATCCCAGTCAGCAACCCTAATGGAGTGTTAGTCGTTCGTGATTGTGAGACAACCTTCTGCGAGGATGTAATCGAATTAGACGACTCATGTGAAGGCGACCCAAAGATGACCTATAAAAAGGATTATCAAATGAAGCTAAACATTAGCGACGGTCTAGGATTAATTATGCCACATGTTGCAGAACGTTGGAACAAGGAACTTCATGAAGACTATTTGCCGAGTGGGTTCTGTATCCGTAACGCATTCTGTAAAGGGATGTTATTCTCATTCGACTTCGTTCAATTTGCAGAAGAGGTCGCAGGCACTTATGAGGTTACTGATGTTTGGGGCAATGTGCATGATGTCCGAAATATCGAAGTCATACTCACTGAAAGTATGCTCAAGCTATGGGATTCGTATGAGAGCATTGACCATTACTTAGAGTGTTGTGCACGAAATGGACACCAGTTCTCTGTGACGAAAAACATTCCAAAGGAATTGGATGAAATGCAAACGCTCAATTACCAATTTATTCAACCGTTGATTATTGATGATGAGGATATCTATGAGCTATGTCGTCCAACTATTGAAGAGATTCATGACATTCTTCATATGGACTACAAGAAGGCTCTACTATACTTAAAGGGTGCTGAGGTGACAGAGGATAAAGTAGACTTAGGATTCCACGACTATGTCACTGCATTGTCTATTGAACCTCACATGATGAAAGACCCACATGTTTTAAAACTAATACATAATTCCATCAAAACCAAAATCACGGAAGCCAAGGCGGGGGTACTTAAAGTACGAGGTAACTTTGCCATTATTGGAGGAGACCCATATGCCCTATGTCAGAACATGTTCGGTTTAGAGGTCACAGGATTGCTGAAAGCAGGAGAGTTCTATTCCAAGCATTGGATTGACAGAGGAGTAGACAAGGTAGCAGGTATGCGTGCTCCACAAACTTCATTAAATAATATGCGTATCTTTAATATTGTTAATACGGAAGAAATGCAGAAGTGGTATAAATACATGCCTACAGTCTTAATTTACAACGCATGGGATAGCACATGTTCAGCTCTTAACGGAGCAGACTTCGATGGTGACACAAATATGACCACAGACAATCCAATCATTATCAAGGGAATTCAACCTACTCCAACGATTGTCTGCGTACAAAAAGGAGCAGAGAAGGTTATCCCAACAGAAGCAGACTTCATCAAGTCTAACAAGATGAGTTTCGGGACTGAGATTGGTTCGATTACCAACTATATCACATCTATGTTTAGCCTTCAAGCGAAATTTGAAGAGGGAACAGAAGAGTGGAATGTCTTAGACTATCGAATCAAGTGCGGTCAGTTACTACAACAGAACTCGATTGACAAGGCAAAAGGAGTAGTGTCTAAGCCTATGAGCAAACATTGGCACAGCTACAAGGTTAATAAGATACTTGAAGAAGACTCTCCAGAGGTGAAAGCTCAAAAAGAGTTTAACCTAAGAGTTATGTGTGATAAGAAACCATACTTCTTCAACTATGTCTACCCACAACGAATGAAAGAGTATACAGACTTTGTCAAAAAGGCAAATGAGTCATGTGCCATCTTCCATGGAATGAAAGTAGACGAGTTACGTAGCAAGTCAGAGAAGACTCAAGAGGAAATTGACTTCTTAAAATACTATGACCTTATGAATCCTTGTGAGATGTCAGCTTGCACCATGAATAAAATTGCATGGATATTCGAAAACGAGTTTGATGGCATTATTAAAAAGGCTAAAAGCAAAGATTTCGACTACACAGTGATGAAGAGTGGCTTTAAATATAGCAAGGCTCGATTCAACCGTGTTAAAGAAAAGCTGTCCGAATATGCACGCATGCAACAGAACTATGTTATTAAAAACGGACGACGACCTTTGACTCCTTATGATTCACGCAAAAGACGAGAAATGTTTAAAGAGTATCTAATTTCGGAAGTTACTGAGATATGTCCAAACATGGAAGAGCTTTGTGACATCATGTTGGACGCATGCTATAAAAAAGAAGGGTCAAAAAGATTAGTTTGGGACATATGTGAAAAGCAAATCGTACAAAACCTGTTGAAACGCAATGAAGGTCGTATCAACTTCATGGAAGCAGACAAAGATGGAGACACTGAGTTTAATGGATACAAATTTACTATGAAACAAAAAGATATTAGGGGGATACAACAATGAAAATGATTCCGAATGAGAAAGCATATGCAGAACAGTGTTTGGCTAAAACGGTCATTGACCGTAAGCCAACACGCACTTTAACCATTCTTATTAAATATTTCAAGAACATGGGATTAACAAACGAGGAAATCTACAATGAGCTTGTAGACCACATGACAGACGCATATGACGGCTTTACAGAGGATGATTGGCGAGATAAGATATTAGACCTAATCGCCATTTACACGACTGAGGAACACGTTCTATTGGATATTAACGCTATCCACATCACAGAGAGTGAAATGGCTCGTATCGAAGAAGCAAAAAATGAAGTGCTAGAGAGAATCTTATTTGTCATGTTGGTCTATTGCAAAGTGAAACAGGCTATGAGAAATCATGACTCAAATTGGATTACAGAAGACATGAAAGAAATCTGTGGCGAAGCTAAAGTTGCTCGTAGCATGGAGAAACAGGCAGAGCTATTCCGTCAGCTTATGCAGATGGGATACTTTAACATGAGTCGCAAGATTGGTTCATTATCTAAAGAGCTTCTGTATGTAGACAACACCTCTCCTGTTGCAATTACCATCACTTCATTTGATGACTTCATCTTAGACTATCATATATATAAAGGGAAGAAAGTCATCAATTGCAAGGAGTGCGGTAAACGAGTGATGGTCAAAGGGAGAGCTTCCACAAAGTACTGCGGAGAATGTGCGAAACACATAAAACTGCGACAAACACGAGAAAGTAAACAAAGAAAGGCGAAAACTTCGTAAAAAACGACTTGGAAGAAATCCTTAGAAGCTCAAAACCCCAAGAAGTACTTGGGCTCTAGCGATTCGTAAAAATGGTCTGAACATGGAGAGGAGTATAGTGAAAAAGCTAGACCTCTCCATGTTTCATTTCATTTTTCATTCTCTCTCTTTTCCTTTTATGTATGGGCGACCTAGTGTCGCTCTTTTAAATTAGACTTAACAAACATGACATACAAATAAATTTTAAGGAGGATTTTAAGTGCCAAAGGCGAAAAAGAAACCTAAGAAAATGCCAAAGCAAGAGTTCATTCGCTTATTGTCACGACGACTAGACATCTCTCAAGAAGCTACCTCACTTGTCATTGACACAGTGCAGGGAGTAATCTTAGAGTCATTAGAAGATTATGACTCGGTTAAATTTGGAGACCTAGTAGTCTTCAATAAGCAGAACAAACCAGAAGCGACTCGCATTCTGAATGGTGAACGAGTAACATCTCCCCCATACACAGGGCTCAAAGCGACCATCACTGAACGCTTTAAAAAGATGAACTAGATTTAAGGAGGATTTTAAACATGGCTAAATCAATTCAAGAAAAGCTAACTGAGACTTACTCTTTAAAAGTAACTGGAGTAGTTGACGTTCAAGACTTAACTATTGAAACAGAAGACGAAGGAGTAGTATTCATCCAAGACTTATTAGCTAAAGCTCATGGTAAGCATGGAGTCTTATCATTCCAAGCAAAAGAAGAAAAAGACTTAGACGAAGAAGTTGTTGTTGACGACTGCTTTATGTAAACGAGGAGGAAGAACACCCATGAAAAAGTTTGCACTATTATTAGCAGTATTCGTAACAATCCTTGTCGGATGTGGAAAGACAGAAGCTAAACCAGAACAATCAACAGTGAAAGTTGGAATGGTAACAGATATCACAGGAATTGACGACAAGTCGTTTAGTGAAATTACATGGAAAGGTGTGTCAGAGTTTGCAGATGAGCACCAACATGTAGAAGCTCAATATTTAACTCCTAAAGATAATACATTACCAACTTTAGTGTCTGCCGTTGACAACTTAATTCTCTCTGGAAATGAAGTTATCGTATTAACTGGATTCGTATTTGAAGAGACTGCGGGAGCAGTGGCTAAAATGTATCCAGATGTTAAATTCATTCTAATCGACGGACAACCGCTAGTTGACGGAGAATACAAATCATATGATAATGTGGTTTCAATCTATTTCAACGAACATGAGTCAGCATTCTTAACAGGGGTGGCTAGTGCCTTAGAAACTGAAACTGGCAAATTAGGATTCATTGGTGGAATCGCTAACGAAGCTGTTAAGAAATTTGGTTGGGGATATGTGGCAGGAGTTGCATATGCAAATCAAACATATAACACTAACGCTCATGTAGTTGACTACGTATACAGTGGAAGTTTCTCAGACGTTTCAATGGGACAATCGTTAGCAGGTGGAATGTTTGACAAAGGAATCGACACTATTATGCACGCAGCAGGTGGAGTCGGAGTTGGAGCAATGACAGAAGCGAAGACTCGTGGCGATGTAAAAATTGTTGGGGTTGATGTAGACCAATATCACGAAGGATTAACAAGTGAAGGGTCATCAATCATTTTAACTTCTGCAATGAAGAACATTGACGTTGCAGTTAAGGAGCACTTAGGTACTACTTAAATGATGAGTTCAAAGGTGGTCAAGTGTTCACTTTAGGAATCACTGACAATGGGGTTGGTATTCCTAGTGAAAATCCTAACTTAAGTGACGACACTATTGCTAAGGTTGAAGAAACAATGAAGCAAGTCAAAGATGGAGCAGTGGCAGTGCCATCTTCATTAGAAGATTTACATTGGTTCTTAAACGATTATGGATACTCTGTTGATGGAGTAGCTTATTAATTAGTGACCAGTTAGAGAATCCTTACGAGACTCTAATGTCAAATAAAGGAATAGGGTGGAAGTTTGCGGACGACACCTAGGGGTGGGCATGCGTGTTACACCCCTCTAATAAGTATAAACATCTAAAGAGGGAAAGAAATGGCAAGGAAAAGCAAAGTACTGGCAATATCAGATGATGATTTTAAAGAACTGGTGGCTCGCAACAACTCTTATTCAGATTGTCTGCGAGAATTGGGGTTAACTCCCCGAGGAGGAAGTTCGGGAAAACTTTTGAAAAGAAGAATCATTTCACTAGAATGTTCAACAGAACACTTTGTTGACAAAAGTCACAAGGCTGTTGAAGCTAGAAAAATCCCATTGGAAGAAATACTAATTAAGAATTCAACATATTCCAACACGTCAAGATTGAAAAACAGACTTGTTGCCGAAGGCATGTTGGAGTACAAGTGTCAATTATGTAATAATCAAGGAGAATGGAATGGGCAGGAGCTAATCCTTCAATTAGACCATATCAATGGAGACAATTCTGACAATAGGTTAAATAATTTGCGTCTTCTTTGTCCTAATTGCCACTCTCAAACAGACACATATGCAGGGAAGAATAAATAACCTGCCAAAATACTCCCTTGGTGGAATTGGTAGACACGCAAGATTTAGGCTCTTGTGCCATTGTGGTGTGTGAGTTCGAGTCTCACAGGGAGTACCATAAAATTCACTTTTCGTATTTTTTGTATATTTTTATTGTTACTACACCTACATTACTATTTACTACACCTATCATAATAAACAATCTCCTTCTGAGTCAGAAATGGCTCGGTTAATGGAAGGGTACTCAAGTGGCTTAAGAGGATGCCCTGCTAAGGCATTAGACGGCTTCTAGTCGTGCGAGGGTTCGAATCCCTCCCCTTCCACCAAATGGAAGAATACAGGCGAAAGTCTGTGTAATTCCACCGTTCCTTCTAAATTATATTATTGTGTTGACTACAAGTGGGATTCCTCCCACAAATGCTCTTATAGTTCAATGGCAGAACACATCAATGGTAATGATGAAATCTCAGTTCAATTCTGAGTAGGAGCACCATAACGATTTTAAAAACTTATTTTAAAGGGGATGTTATACATATGGGAATGACAGTTCAAAGAGCTTTAAACGAGTTAAATACCTTAGAGAGCCGTATTGACAAACGATTATCAGACTTCCGTATCATTGGAACACGCAAGAATTCTGAGAATAGAGTTTCTGAAACTCGTGAACCTGTAGCAGACTTTGCAGTGCGTGCTAAAGCAATCATGGACTCTGCGGACGCTTTATTAAAACGTCAGCAACAATTAAAACATGCCATCATGACATCCAACGCTCAAACAATGATTGAGGTTGCAGGAGTTACTTATTCAGTAATGACGGCTATCGACCGCAAGCGTACAATCGAGAGCGAAAAACAAGTGTTAGCTTGTATGAAGCAAGCTCTTCGCAATGCAGAAACAAAAGTTTCGCGTGAAAACGATAAGGTCGAAGACTATATCCAACGTCAAGTGTTGGCTATGGCAAGCGGAGACTTAGCAAACAAGAAGGATGAGTTCATCACTTCATTTGAAAAGTCATATCGTGACAAAAACGGTTGGGACTTAGTAGACCCATTAGGGTTACGAGACTTAATCGAAAAACGTGAGCAAGAAATCTTAGACTTCGAATTAGAGATTGACACTGCCTTAACGGTCTCAAATGCAATCACTAAGATTGTAATTGAAGACTAATTTGACTAGATAAATAATATGACCCTTGTGACGAAGTGGCACAAAGAGAGATTCCCCTTTCCAACGGTTTTGGGTTAATAAATTGTTACTTTCTACTATATTGAGCTAATAGTGCTTGCAGATAAGATTAATACAACAATATCGTAAATGTATGTGGAAAAGCTCAAAGTTGAAAGTTCAAAGTTAAAAGTTGAAACTTCAAAGCTATTTATACTACAAAGCTCAAAGATGATACTTCAAACTTACATGAAAATCCACGAGAAATGGCTATGGGAGTTGAAACTCTTTCTCCTGCTATCCACGTGGCTGTCATGAGGGTCGTTCTTTTTATTTTGTTTCCTTAGCTTAGTCGGTCAAAGCTCTCGGCTCATAACCGAGCTATCGTTGGTTCGAATCCAACAGGAAACCCCAATTAACACGGTCATTAGACCACCATGCTTTTGGCTAGAGGGAGCGTATGTAGGGGTGATGACCTACATATATAGCGACAATCCATAGTCTTATTGTCATTATTAATGCTAGACATATGGGCTAGACAGTCGCTTGCAGAGTGCGACAGAAAATATAACTACTGCATAGTC
>ENA-OONB01000054-OONB01000054.1-viral-metagenome-genome-assembly--contig:-NODE-54-length-8115-cov-2.081497_pt1 | contig 8115 bp, 11 predicted proteins | sample MGYA00245309_ERZ501080 | MGnify/ENA primary metagenome ERZ501080 (study PRJEB25959, sample SAMN05341348) | viral metagenome | host: human-associated | place: USA: California | collected 2014-04-21 | study... | reverse complement strand
TTTTTTTCTAGAATCCCAATCTATTTGGCTCTCCGTGCTATGCTTCTTAAGATAGTCTTCAAAATTTTCCCTGCCCATATGTCACCTCTTAAACAGTATTTTAACATAAACCACACTTCAATTATTGTACAATAATAAAAACCAGTGCTTTTACTTCACTCATTCCATACCTCTTTTATCATCCGGAGGATCGGCCTCGAAAATTCCTCGTTGAGTATGAAGTCGTAAAACCCTACGACTATGAACTGGACGCCGACGCATATGAGTATGAAGCCGAGTATGCGGGTGAGGACGTTGACGCCGTATTCACCCAGCATGTTCTTCACGCTGCCCGCAACCCTGAGGCAGATATAAGTGACGACTGCGACGACAAGTATGCCGAGGGACTCGGCGGCGTAGTCGAGCCTGGTGCCGGCTGTGGCCGCCATGCCTATAGTTACTGCAATGGCCCCCGGCCCGCTCAGCATCGGGACGGCGAGGGGGTGAAAGCGATGTCTTCGTCGCTCCTGGTCCTCGTCTCGGCGTTTATCGCGCGGAGGTCTTTATATTCGGGGTTCAGCATCTTGAACCCTATGTTCAGGATGATGAGGCCGCCGGCTATTTTGATGCCGGGAAGGGATATGCCGAAGAACTTCATTATGAGGACGCCGGCCACGAGGAATATGACGAGGATTATAGTCATGTAAACGGAGGCGAGGATGGCTTCACGGTTCCTTTTCGAATCGTCCATGTCTTTCGAGAGCGAGATGAACGTGATGGCGACGGAGAAGGGGTTTACTATCGGCAGGAGGGCGACGATCGTACCCAGGAGCACCTGTATGAAGTCCGTCATGGCTATATTCTACATTAAACGGCAGGTCCTTATGCAACCGGCGGATCGTTCCAGAACCTCGACTGGCCTTTTAGAATGTGCTCGGTTACGAAGGGGTCGGGGGAGAGGTCCCAGTCGCCGTATTGATGGGAGCCGCCGAGCATTATGCCGTCTGAGCGGGGCATCATGTAGAGGCCTCCGTTCCTGACGAGGGTTATGTAGTCGACCTCGGGCTGGGGCTTTAGCACTATGAGCTGGCCCTTGACGGGCTCGAGCTCACGGTCGTTGAACAAAAAATACGATCCGAGGCCCGTGCAGTTCATTATGAGCGGCTCCGGCAGTGACATGAGCTCTGAGATATCCCTGAAGTCCCTGACTATAATCTTCCCGCCGCCGCTCCTGAAATCGCTCATCAGGGCGTCGAGATATACAGGCGTATCGATGAGCATCGTCTTCACGATCGCGCCCGAGGGCTCGTCGAAGGGGTATTCGCCGGGGACGAGCATTTTGGGCTTGCCGTATATCTCGGGTAGGTCGTAGACGACGTCGGGAAGCGTTACCGGGTAGTCGCCGAAATAGAAGTTGTCGGCTACCCTGACGCCGTAACGGCTCCCTATCATCTTCCTGAAGTAGGCGAAAGAGAGCCTCGCCGCGCGGAGGAACTCCTGGTAGAACGCGGGCGTTATCATCTCCTTGTCGAATACCGTGAAGGGCGACCACTGCCCTGCGGCGACGTTTGACGTCGTATGAGGGGGAGGTCTTTCGCGTATATGGTGACCGCGTACCCCTCTATCTGCATGAGCCTCGCCGTCGCGAGCCCGACGGCCCCGCATCCAATGACGGCGGAGGTCCTGTGACCGAGGGGAGCGGCTTCTTTCGCCGCGATGTGGGAGGTTCCCCAGGAGAGGGTGAGGCCTCCGCTCCGTGGCCGTAGTTGTGGATTATGTCTTTTGTGCCGAAGCGCTCGCGGCGGACGACGAACCCCGAGGGCCTGTATGGGCGGAGGCCGACGGCCTCTCTTGTGATCCTGTCCTCCGACACCTCCACCATGGGAAAATACCGGTAGGGGCGTACGGGGGCTTCGTGACCTTGGGGGCGCATGCGCCGGCAGCGGCCGCCAGCGCTCCCATACCGAGAATGCTGAGCATCTCTCTTCGGCTGAATAAATTTCCGGCTGGCATATCGTCCACTAATATGATAATCCACGAGCCGCCTAATTCCATTCCGGTTTTCGGAGTTTTGATGAAAAGCGGCGGCGATCTATCGAAGCTTAGTCCGCATGTGGGCGGGAATCGAAATCAATCGTAGAAAACCAGGGTATTGAGTATTAGTATGGCTAGTCCTGTGAAGGGCCAGAAAAAGAGTTTTGGAATGAGATTGTTTTTGTAATGTACCAATTCCCAGCTGGAGTTCTGGACGAGGACGGCATTCAGACTGACGCCCGCCATTATAAAGTAGGTCAGGAAGTAGTAGTACTCGATGTAGACTATTTCGTTCGCGCCGAGGTTGGACCTGAGCTTATCTGAAGGAATATCAGCGCCAGAAAGAGGGTCGCGTAAGGCCGCACAACGTAGTGGCCGGTAGCGGTTTTGAAAATCGCGAATATGAGGAATATCGCGATGCCGATCGGCAGAAAATGGGATATGAAGACGTTCAGGATGTTGGGGCGTATGATGATGTTGAAGTAAATCTCGGGAAAGCTGTATTGCCCTATAAAATTCTCGATGCCGAAGTTCGTATTGTAGCTGTTGAAGGTGTAGCTGAAGAATGAATTCTGAATCTCCCAGTCCCTGATCTGTATGTTCTTGTCGAGCCCGGGGAGATACCTTGTAGAGCTTACCCTGTAGGAGTCGAGGTCGGGCACGAGGACTATGTTCTTATCGAATTCCTGCTGCTTGATCTGGAGCCACATGTTTTCATTGCCGAACGGATACCGACTGTAGTTGAAGTCGGAGGTTATATTCAGATTGAACGTCCATTCGACCAGCGTGTAGTCATCGTATGTTTTCTTGAGAAATTTCGACAGGTTGACGTCGACCGCATTCGGGATCGAGATGCCGCGCGCTATGTCTCGTGTACGCCCTTATAGTATTTCTGCCAGATTATCCCCTTTGCGTTGACTCTGTTCGACGATTGGGAAGTTATGGATTCCACGAATATTCCCGTGGGTATGAATACCGGGGGATCCTCTCTCTGCTCAAGGGAATATTTGATGTATTTCAGCTTGAAGTCTTCGAGGAGCGATTTATTGATTATGGCGTTCAGCTCTTTTTCAGACTTGTCCTGATACTCGAGCCCGATCCAGCATATGTATATGGAGACGAGCATGTAAAGGAAGAAAAGGGCCATGAAAAACCAGAAGAGGTAGCCGGACCGATAGTTCGAGGTAAGCGGTTTCAGGTTATAGAGAGCCAGGGCTGTTACGAGCGCGGCCAGGGAGACGACGATGCCGATCAGTATCTTTCTGTAGAGCGAATAATTCTCGAGGAATTCGTTTTCCACTATCTCGAAGACGACTATCCAGTCGCTGGATTCGAGGGGCGAGACGAACCGGTATATGGTCTCGCCGGTATTTGGGTCGGATACTTTAAGGAGTCCGGGCTCTCTATTATCCGCATTATCCGCACCGGGGCCTATCGCTTGCACTCCGCCGCGGCTATGGGGCGACTGGGTGATCTCGAGCCCGTCGACCGTGACGATATACGCTGTCCGGGATGCTCGAGATTGAGGGACGATAATTTATTCTTTAAATCCTTGAGCGGGACTCCGATGAAAAGTATCCCGGAAGGCTCGGCGTTTTTCCCGCCTCCCATCGTGAACCTTCTGGTGAAATATACGAATTCTTCACGGCTTATTTCGTCGTAAAAAGGCTTCGTCCAGCTCTTTTCGAGTTTTATGGATTCCCCGAACCACGGCACCGCCGCAGTAGTGTAGTCGTAGTAAGAATCGAAGCTTAGTATCTCGGTATCGTTCCCTTCTTTCAATATATACGGCGAGTACAGCCTCAAACTTTCGTCGTAGGAGTGGGGCACGAAAAGAACTCCGATATTGGATATTGCGTGCTCGAATTTGAGGATTCTATCCAGCTCCGAGACAATATCGTCCTTGGAACCGGAAGAAATCTGTTCTGCCGCCCTGTCGGCGACGCCTCTATTTCCCTGAGGAAGGTTTCGACGTTAAGGGTCAGCTCTTTCGTTACGAGCTTGCCTTCCTGCTCGATCCGCCTCGAGCTCTGGCGTTCGTAGAAGTATAGATCCAGGACGAAGCTCAGAAATACGATGAACAGGATTATCAGTATGGATATAACGAAGCCTTTCGAGGGTCTGTAGGTGAATTTCATCTCGTGAGGTTATTCCGCCCGCCGCTGCTTTTCTGTACTGCCTGTCTGAATTCCTTCCAGCTCACTTCTTCGCACGAGCCTTTGTCGATCTTCGTAAGCCATACCTTATCGCTGATCTGGTGGTCGAATTCGCCGAGGGGCTGATCGATCCCGAGGCCGAGCTTGCTGAAATCCAGGCCCTCTATACCCGCTATAATTCCGTCGGACGAATAATCGCCTTTCGCATTCTTGAGGCCCTGGACGAAGATGTAAGCCGCGATATACCCCTCGAGCGAAACGAAACCGGGAGCGGTGCCCGGGAAATATTTTCGAAGGTCTTCGTTATATTCATCGACGAGCTCGAGGTCGGAATTATAGTGAGGCAACACCTGCGTTACGTAGACTTCCGCCTCGACGCCTTCGAGCGATTCGGCCAGGTTGGTGCACCCGACAAATGACACATTCATGAAAACGGCGTTGGGTATGAGCTTTTGGGCGAATCTTATGAATTTGGCGGCGGGCTTGTAGGAGCCGACGACTATGACCGCTCTTATCTGCCTCCGTGAATTCAGAATTTCGAGAAGCCCGTTTTCGACGTTCAGCGTGTTTCGCTGGTAGGTGCCGTAGGGTATCCCGGCCGAGTGGCTGTAGCCTCTTTTTTCGAGGGCATCAACGGCGCCCCTGTAGCCGTCGAGGCCGTAATCGTCGTCCTGAGTGAATATGGCTATCTCGTAGGGCTTGATCCCGCTGCCGAGAAGGTTCTCGATAATCTGCTCCGTTTCCTGGGCATAGCTTGCCCTGTAGTTTATTACGTACTTGCTGATGAGATACTGCGAGTTATTCCTGTTCCTGATGAGAAAGTCCCTGTTTTGATACGGCCTCAGAATGGATGAGCCGGTGAAAGGGGCGAAATACAAGACTCCGTACTCGACGCTTATCGGCATCGCCGTTTTCGCGGTCGGGGTGCCGACGTTTCCGATAAACGCCGTGACCCCTTCCCGGTTTATTAATTTGTACACGTTGCTCGCCGCGTGCTCCGGCTCGTAGCCGTCGTCGACGGATATCAGCCTCAGGTTTCTGCCCTTTATTCCTCCCCCGGCGTTGATCCTTTTGAAATAGGCTTCGATGCCCTTTCTCATATTGATGCCGAGCTCTTTCGCGGGCCCGCTGAAGGCCGCGGACATGCCGAAGGTTAGATCGGTATTCTCTTCCGCCCGTACATTTCCGCCAGCTAAAAGCAGTATGCAGATATGGATCAGGGCAAGTATTTTCCTGTTATTCATCTAATTTCTGGAGACCGAGAAAGGGCTTCCTTGCTTAGTACTCGAAATATATCATCCCAATTATGATGCAAATTCTGGAGTAATCAATAGGCATTACGACTTGTGTAGAGACCGCCGCGATGAACAGGCGTCCCGATCCCAAAATCCAGGCTCGTGAATCCGGCCGACCTGGCTATTTGATTCCCAGATACGCGGCGAAGCAGGCGTTCTTGTGAAGGACGTCGGTTTCCTTAAAGCCGCACTTTTTCATGAGGTCGAGCTGATAGGAGACGCTCCTCGGGGAGTCTTCCTTCTCAATGTAGGCGAAGACTTTTTCAGGGTAGCCCGCTCCACCAAGGGCTTCGAGGTAGGTTCCGTAACGCTCCCATTCGAGGTTGTGAAGGGCGGGGCTGCCGCTCCAGACCATGTCGCTGACAAGGAATACGCCGCCGGGTTTCATGAGGTCGTAAATCTTCCGGAAACAGCTCTCCCAGTCGGCGTCTTCCCGGAGATGATGTAGCACTGCGGCGGCGATCACGATGTCATATCGTAACGTAGGGAGGGCGGCGTTCCTGAAATCCCCGTGAAAGATCCTCACCTCGCCGGCGTTTTCGCGGGACAGCCTCTCGCGGGCGCGCTCGAGCATCGGGAGGCTGAGGTCGACGAGGTCGCAATTCAGGCCGGGCAGAAGGCGGAGAATGGAGATCGTGTTGTTCCCAGCGCCGGAGCCGATGTCGAGGAGGTTCCCGGCGTCTGGCTTTATGCGCACCGCGGCCTGCGATATGAGCTCCAGCATGAGCGGGCGTCGATGACGGCCTGCTGGCCGGTTTCGAGGTTCGAGAACCTTTCGACGTCGGCGTCGAAGCGGGCCCTTATTTCTTCTATCGTGGATTTTTTACCAGGCGGGGTTTTCACGTCGTAATATTGTACCCTCGGTCAGGGTGAGCGCCATGGGGCGTGAACGACGCCGTATATGATTTTCTCCTCGCAAGTTTTGACGAAGCCGATGCTTTCGTAGAACGGGACGGCGAAGCGGGATGAGTTTACCGTGATCTCTTCAGGAGCCGAGTTCTCTGACTTTATACGTTCGAGCGCGAGTTTCAGAAGCTCCCTGCCGATGCCTTTTCGGTGATGGGCCTTATCGACGAAGAGCATGGAGATGTGACTCATTTCCCTGACCTCGACCATGCCCGCTATTTCGCCTTCGGCTTCCGCGACGAGGATGAAGTGAGCGCCATCCGAGCGCTTCGCGAGGGAGCGGGGATTCGCGTATCTGAAGAATTCCTCTATTCCTTCTTCTAGAAAATCCGGGGCAATGAACTCGTTGAACGAGCGGGCTACGAGGTTGGAGACGGCCGCTTCCTCGCCGGGGCGGGCAGGTCTGTATACGAAGCCGTTCTTTTTCATGGGAATGTGGAGGCTCGCCCCTGGCATTGGGCCGGAATAAGCTATTCCCTTATCCACGCTTTCGCCTCTTCTTTTTCGCCCGAGGTGAAGTGCCGGACTTCGATGCCGGGGACTATGCTCCCGGCGATCTCGACCCACGTTTTGAGCCAGCCCTTGTCCGAGACGACGGCCTCCTTGTCGAAGTTCCGCCAGTATCTAAGGCTGTAGTGGATGTCCTTCATGAAGGTGTTGACGGACATCCCCTTGAATTCTTCTATCTCGGCGTAGACCCGGAGCTTTTTGTGGAGCTTCAGCTTCTCTTCAATAATACGGATCGTCTCGTCGAATTCGCTGTCTTCAATTTTCCCTCTGAGGCGGAAACCTATAATGTTTTCCTCTTCAAAGGGGATTATCTCTAGCATGGTGTTTTCCTCTTAAGCCGAATCGTCAGTTCGTGCCGAGCTGGTTGTTGACGCAGAATACAGTCATGCGGTAATCGTAAATCTCGCCCTTTTTCCATACGGCGCTGCAGCTTTGAATGACCTTCCTCTCGGGAGAGCCTGCGGGATACTGCTGGAGCATCTGGTTCAGCGTTGCGAGGGATTCAGTCTGGTTCTTGACGCAGTATTCCTGCATGCGCTCGTCGGCCGGCCAGCTGGCTGTGCACATGCGCTGTATCTTCTGGGCGGAGGTTTCCTTTACTGCGGCCGGCGCCGGTGCCGCGGCGGCAGACGGAGTGGTTATCAGGCTGTTCACCTGCCTTATCTTGTTGTCGGCCGAAACGAGGTTCTGCCAGGCGCGCTCCGCGTATTCGGATTTTATGTTGTTGTCCGTCTCGATGCAGGCCGCCGCGTACTGATCGAGGCCGTTTGAATAATCCCCTATGGCCTGGAGCGCGGTCGCGTGAACCTCGCCCATCCTCGGGGCGGCGGGATCGTCGTGAGCCTCGTCTTAAGCGATTCGACTATACCTGGTAGTATCCGAATTCGTAGGAGCACCTGTCGGGGGTTCCGTGAACGAGGCTGACGGCGTTCGCGCTCACCGATTTTCCTACCTCGGAAAGCTCGTAGAGTATCGGCGTTATATCCTTTAAATATATCTTTTCGCGGTTGTCGAAAGTGTCCGCATTTGCGGGCTCGCTGAACGCGGCCCCACGCGGCAGAATCGATACTGCCAGAAGTAAAAGCGCCGGAATCAAGATCCCTTTAGTCTCTCCATTCGTGCGGTTCATGGGCAATCCTCCCTCGTCTTCGTTACGCCCTCAATCAGGGCGTATGGTTTTACAATTCTAAATTACATGATTGTAACGCAGTTTCTAAGCTATTTTTTTATTTACC
>ENA-OONB01000053-OONB01000053.1-viral-metagenome-genome-assembly--contig:-NODE-53-length-8257-cov-3.435178_pt1 | contig 8257 bp, 10 predicted proteins | sample MGYA00245309_ERZ501080 | MGnify/ENA primary metagenome ERZ501080 (study PRJEB25959, sample SAMN05341348) | viral metagenome | host: human-associated | place: USA: California | collected 2014-04-21 | study... | reverse complement strand
TCTGACACATCAAACACCGTAAAAGAACTCTTATCGTCCATCCCCGCATCCGTAAGGATCATGGCAATGATGCCTCTTTCTCCCCTCTGGAAGGAGCAATTAAAAAAGCCGCCGCAAATTCTGTTTATGGAATGCAGGACGCCGCGGATGCGGCATTAAATTACGCGCGTCAGGGATTCAGCGCTACACAGGCGGCGGATATGATCGCTCCAGCGATGAATCTTGCAGCGGGAACCGCGACGGATCTGGCAACGGTTACGGGCGGTGTCGGCAACGCGATGAAGATCTTTGCGGATCAGGGACTGGAAGCTGAGTCAGCCGCGAATATGCTGGCAAAGGCGCAGGCCCAGGCAAATACCACGGTGACAGATCTTTTCGAAGCGATGTCCACGGCCGGACCGATGCTTGAATCTGTGGGGTGGAGTTTTAAGGACCTTGCGGTGGTCACAGACGTGTTTGGTGACGCCGGTATCTCCGGATCCGAGGGAGCGACAGCGTTAAAGACCGGACTTGCCCGGTTGGCATCACCTGCCGCGGATGGAGCTGCAGCGATGAAGAAGCTGAACCTGCAGTTCTTCGACTCGACGGGCAAGATGGATGATCTTCAGACAATGCAGAAGAAGCTGCATGAAAGCTTTGCTGGTCTGAGTGATCAGGAACGCATGTCGGCGGCTGCGGCTATCTTTGGACAGAACCAGATGGGAAAATGGCTGACTCTGATTAATGCGGCACCGGAGACCTTTGCACAGTATTCGAAAGGACTGGAGGATTCCGGAGGAGCAGCGAAAGCGATGGCGGATGCGTTGCTGTCCGGTCCGGGCGGTGCGGTCGAGAAACTGAAATCATCGTTTGATGTTCTCCAGTATACGATCGGTGGGACGGTTGCAACGGCCTTTATGCCATTCATCGAAAAAGCCACGACGCTCCTGGATACATTCAACAACATGGATGAGTCCCAACGGGTACAGATCATCCGGTGGGCGGCAATTGCCGCGGCCATGGGACCGGGCTTGGTGATCTTCGGAAAAATGGTTACTGGAGCAGCAGGAGTATTCCGTGGGATATCGATGATCAACAAGGCCGGGGGCGCTATGAAGCTGATTCTGGGGGCGGTGTCTTCACCGGCCGCGGGTGTGGTTGTAGCGTTACTGGCTATCGTGGCGGTCATTGCTGTGATCGTTACCCACATCGATCAGTTTAAGGCTGCGTGGGGAGCAATGGGATCTGAAATCTCTCCGGAGGTGGCGGAATTGAAAAATGCGTTTGTATCGCTTATGCAGCAAATGCAGCCATTTGCAAGCTTTGCTTCAGGCGCTTTTGTCGCAGCGGTGCTGGGCGGTTTCCAGGGAATGGGAACAGGAATCGGAATCGTGATTCAAGGAATTACGATCGCCGTGCAGGGGCTGACGACGTTGTTTGGCGGTATTGCGATGGTGATCCAGGGAATTACAAACGGAGATCTTGGAACGGCGCTGGACGGCTTGAAAACAGTATTCAGCGGAGCTTTTGAGTTCATTTGTGGAATGATCCAGACCACCGTCGGTGCAATTGGAACGATTGCAGGAGCGGTCAAAGGTGCGGTATCTGCAGTTGGCAGCTTTGCATCTGGAAAAGGAAAAAACAGCAAGATCCCGGAAAATGCACATGGAACACCACGCTGGGGCGGAGGAATCACCCGCGTAAATGAGAAGGGCGGCGAGATCATGGATCTTCCGTCCGGAACGCGGATTATTCCGCATGATGCGTCTCGTAATACTCCGATCGGCGGGAATATCAACATTGCGAAGGTGGCGGATACGATCGTAGTCCGGGAAGATGCGGACATTGACAAGATCGGAGATGCAATCGTCCGGAAGATCCAGGCAGCAGGAGGAAGAACAGGAGGTTACAGCTACAGTGGAGATATGGCTTAAAGGTTCAAAGAATTTTCGGTTCCCGATCAACCCGTCGGAGTACACCGTAACATCAGAACATGGAAGCGAAACAGTAGATGTCAACGCCCTGGGAGAAATTGACTTGGGAGGAAAACGGAAACTTCGGAAGGTTTCGTTTTCTTCCTTCTTTCCAGCCAGGAGAGAAAGCTACAGCCAGTACGCTTCCCCATCCCCAAAGATATGTGTGGAAACGATCGAGCAGATCAAGAGTGGACCACCGGCGAAGATCGTGATCACCGGAACGCCGATCAACTTTGATTGCCGGATCCTGTCCTTTGAATGGGGAGAGGGCGATGGAAGCGGTGACATCCGGTTCTCGATTTCTCTCCAGGAACATAGGGCAGTGAGCGTTAAGGCATCTGCAGTGGTAACGTTATCGTCCCTGGAAGGCGCCGGAACGACGGTGGATGGGAATGGAGTGGCGAGAACACAGCCGGAGCAGGCTGCAAAGACCTACACCGTGAAGTCCGGAGACTGCCTGAGCGCGATTGCCAGGAAGATGACAGGATCCGCAGACTGGAGGGCACTGTATAACGCAAATAAGAGCGTGATCGGTGGGAATCCGAACCTGATCAAGCCGGGACAGGTCCTTACGATCCCATAACAGGAGGAAATCATGGTTGTAATGCTGATAAAGCCAAAGGATAACATCCAGTATGATATCACAGAGGCATGTCCATCATATTCCTGGTCCGGATCCGCCTCGGAAGCGGTTCGGAGCTTTTCGTTCGAATACCTAAATGCTCCGTATGACAATGCCCTGCGCCTTCCGCAGGTAGTCACCGGGGACTTTGTTTCCCTCACAGATGATCGTCAGGGGGAGGTCTTTTACGGGCAGATCTATGGCGTTGAAAAGAGCAGCCAGATCGGAACGATTACCTACACAGCCGTGGATGCGATGAAACATCTGCTTGAGTCGAATGTCCGGGAAGTATACCGGAATATGACACCGGAAGCGATTGCGACAAAGGTATGTGCTGACGCCCAGGTCCCGATCCGTTACCTGTATCCGACAGGAATCAATATCAAGTCGATGATCTGCAACGAAAAGTCCATGTACGATGTCATCATGGCAGCATATACGAAGGCACATAAGATCACCGGGGACAAATACTTTGCGATGATCTACAAGCGTGGTCTGGGCGTATACAAGGCGGAATGGATTGTTTCTAACTTTACCTTATCTGACTCCGATAATATCTTTTCATCAGATATTCAGGAGACTATGGACGAGATCAAGAATCAGGTCTGATCTTTAATGAGAAAGGAAAACGGATCGGAGAGGTGAAGGACGATACCTCTCTATCAAACTTCGGCGTCTTCCAAGAAGTTTACACGAAGGAAAAGGGAGTAGATGCGGTAACAGCGGCGAAAGGCATGCTGAAAACACTCCCATCCCAGACGATCAAGCTTTCTGCAATCGGGGATATTAACTGTCTGTCCTGTTATTATGTGATCGTAAATGATGGGGCAACAGGGCTTTCCGGACGTTACTGGATCGCATCGGATAAACATACGTGGGATGCTGATGGAAATTATACGATGGAGTTGGAACTGCGTTTTGAAGCGCTCATGACAGAAAAAGAGGCAGAGGAAGAAAAGGCAAAAAAGAAAGGATGAGGCTTATGGCGTGGGATGCGGATATGATACAGCTTATGAAGCAGCAGGGGCAGAGTGGAAGTCTGCCGGGCATTGCCCTGGCAACAATGACGGGGCCGAAGTCCTGCAAACTGAAAGATGGTTTGGAACTTGGGCCGGATGAATTGCAATTTGCAGAACATCTGGTCAATCCGCTGGCGGTTAAAGTTGCCGGGCATTGTCCTGCAGATGGTGAGCTGCAGGATAAGACACAGTATATTTCAGCATTGAAAGCTGGTGATACAGTGGCAGTGTATCAGCTGTCAGATTCTGAGGTACTCATTTTAGAAAAGATGGTGAGCGTATGAGCATACTTCCAAGTTTTATGATGACGGTGGCCAGCGAGGTGCAGAAGGAAACGGTTCTGGAGATTCCGAAAGAATATGGAATCAATTTCAAAACTGGCCAGCTTACCGGAAAGATCGTGGAAGGAAAAGAAGCCATCAAGGTATGGATCTGGAACTGCCTGAAGACGCAGCGTTTCCGGTATCCGATTTATTCCTGGGATTACGGGGCAGATCTGGAGCAGTACATCGGACACACCGTGTCAGAGGAATATTTGAACACGGATGGTGAAAGTGAGATCAAAGAGGCGTTGATGGTGAATCCGTATATCGAAGGAATCAGTGACTTTTCTGCTGAGGTACGGAAAGAACATTTGACCTTGTCTTTTAAAGTAGAGACTAAGTTTGGAGAGATGGAGGTGGAGCAGAGTGTATGAGGATAAGACTTATGCGTCAATCTTATCGGAGGCTCAGAAGGAGACCGGTGCTGGAGTGCAGACGGGGGAAGGCTGGCTGATTGGAAATGCATTATCGGCGCTGGCCTATGAAGCGGAAAAACTGTATATTCAGATGAACTATATTTGTAAGCAGAATCATGCGGACACAGCAGATCTCGATGAACTGGTAAAAATCGCGCAGGATCGAGGAATCTATCGAAAGACGGCCACGAACGCGGAAGTGCTTGTTGAAGCAAACTGCACGGTGCCGATCGGCAGTAGATTTTCTCTGAAATCATTCCATTATGCTGTGACGGAGACAATCAATGAAGCAAGTTCCAGTATCGAGCCGTATGCGAAGAATCTGGAACAGGGCCGAATGGACTTACAGGAGAACTCACGGCGATCGATCATGTAGATGAACTTGAAACTGCGGAAATTAAGGAAATTCTGATCAATGGGGCAGACGATGAAACCCGAGATAGTTTATATACCAGATATCTTCAAAGTTTTTCGATGGAATCGTTTGGAGGAAATATCGCACAGTACAAAGAGCAGGTGGGAGCAATCGCGGGTGTTGGCGGGTGTAAAGTGGAGCCAGTCTGGGATGGCCCGGGGACAGTGAAGGTTGTTGTAATCAGTTCTTCATTTGGAATATGCTCCGAGTATTTGATTAAACGGATTCAAGAGGCAGCAGTCCCGACCGAAGAAGGCAGTGGATACGGTTTCGCACCCATCGATCACACCGTTACGGTTGAGTCAGTGGAAGCCGTGAAGGTCAATGTAGTGACGAAGATATCGTACATGAGTGGATATAGTTGGAGTAGCATCGGAATGGCGGTAAAGGAAAAGATTGCAGAATACTTGAAATCAATCGCTGCGGAATGGAAAAACGGAGATGAAACCACAAAGTACACAATTTATGTATCAAAGCTTCAGGCAGCAGTACTGGATGTAGAAGGAGTTGTGGATATTTCCGGGACAACATTGAATGGATCCAGCGCAAACCTCGTTTTAAATTGGAACCAGATTCCGGTATTGGGAGAGGTGACAGCACAGTGAATGATTTTTTAATGCCGAATGTGATCCATTATTTCCCTCCGCACATTGCAAACATAGAGGAATTTAAAAGGATTGCGAAGGTGTACGATGCTCAGTTAAAACAGATCTGGATCGCGTTGGACCAGATGGAGGATAACAGACACTTTGACAGCATGGAGGCATCGGAATGTACGTACTGGGAAAAGATCATGCAGATCAAACTGACCGGGGAGGAGACGCTGGAGGATCGTCGAAGGAACCTAAAAGGACGATGGGTATCAAGTCGTCCATATACGGCAAAAAAGTTTAAAGAGGTACTGGATGCGATGGTCGGAGAGCAATATTACAAGCTTGAGATCAATCCGAAGGAAAAGTACCTGAAGGTCAGCCTGATGTTAGAGGCTATTTCAAAAGATGGTTATATCTATGATCTGATGAGGGCAATGGCTCCGGCCGACATGGTTGTACAGGTTATGATCATCTTCAACCGGCATCGATCGTTTAAGCCGTATACACATGCTCAGATGGCAGCGTATACACATTATCAACTCCGAACAGCAACAGATTTTGAGACAGAGTTTAATACACAGGCACACCTGGCAACGTATCGACACAATCAGCTTTCTTCATATATGCAGTCAGCGTTGATGACACAGAAATTATAAAGGAGACAATTATGGCAACAAAAACATCGAATTATGAATTTAATAAACCGGAACAGAATGATTTCTATGACGTGGATGTCCAGAATGAAAACTGGGACAAAGTAGATGAAGAATTGTCTGAATTTGATGATTCTGGAGTTACTGAGGATATTAAAAGCTTTCCGGACTTTCTGAGTAAATTTGTGACTGGAAATAAGGTGGCCATCACGTTACGAAACCTAAAGGCAGGCCTGCAATTCGTTTTACATGCCGGACAGATCGTCAACAACTGCGTGACGGACAACGCCGGCCTGCCGCTTTCGGCGGCGCAGGGGAAGGCTTTGATGGATAAGTACACTCAATTGTATAGTGATTTGAATACCACAAATAACAATTTGAGTAAGTATGATCGAAAAAAATTGAATGACGGAGATAATCTTAATGTAAAACTTGGACCGTATGGATCTGCCAACAATAATATTGTTGGATCTTTGCTTAACAAACCAACTCAAGTACTAAATGGTGAAGTCACTATAGATTGGTATCCCAGTAATGACAATTCAAACTATGGAACACAAATTTTAAGGCATACTCGTGATAACACAATCACTATACAATTGAGTGAGCAGTTGGCAGAGAAAGCCCTATCCTTTACAATATCCGTGTAAAGGAGGGGCTTATTGTGATAGAAGAAATCATCAAGAATGTGCTCACAGAAATGACGCCGCATCTGGATCCGGAACAACTGGAACACCTCGGGAATGTCCTGTATCTGAATTTTCACGGAAAAGTGATCCAGGAAGAGAACACAGAGCTGATGGATACCGGCATGGATGGAGATGAGGCAAAGATCCGGATGTTCGTGGCCAGCAAACTGGCAACGAACCGGAAACGGAAAACACTGCAGCATTACATCAAGGAGGTCCGGAACGTGCTGAAGTTCCTGGGGAAGAGTATCGATGCGGTGACCGGCATGGATCTCCGGATGTATTACGGTTATATGCGAGAGAAGCGGGGGATTAAAGCGGTGACGATGCAGACGCGCCTGCATTATCTTTCGAGCTTCTGGGACTTCTTGATCACGGAGGATCTGGTCCGGAGCAATCCGGTCCGGAAAGTCGGAACACTGAAGATTGAAAAGGAAATCAAAAAGCCATTTTCAGCCGAAGAGATGGAGCGGCTCCGGGATGCGTGCCCCGGAGTTCGCGATCGGGCAATAATCGAATTCCTGTATTCCACAGGAGTCCGTGTTTCGGAGATGGCCGCGCTGAATATAGGGGACATTGAAATGGGGAAGCAGGAGTTGATTGTATACGGAAAGGGGAGCAAAGAACGAAAGACGTACCTCACAGACAGCGCTAAATTCTACCTTAAACGATATTTGAAGGAGCGGGACGCAAAAGACAGTGATCCACTTTTCGTGACAGGAGATAAGCCGCACGGTCGCATGTCCGTGGCCGGAATCCAGTATATGCTTCGGCAACTCGGCAAGCGGGCCGGAGTCGAAAAGACACACCCGCACCGGTTCCGGCGGACGATCGCCACGGATCTGTTGGCCAGAGGTATGCCGATCGAACAAGTGAAGGAGTTCCTGGGACATGAGAAACTGGACACCACTCTGATTTATTGCACCGTGAAGGAGGAGCAGGTCAAGGCGAGCCATCGCAAGTATGCGTAAAATGTAAGAAATAAATGAAAAAGGCGGGCGGAGGCGGCCGCTTATTTTGTATGCGTTGAGATCTTCCGGATGGAGTTTGGATGGGATACGGAGCGGCTTAATTGTATAGTGATTTGAATACCACAAATAACAATTTGAGTAATAGATTTTCTTCTGATAGTCTCGTATATAACTCTATTGACGATATTCCAAAATCAGGCAGTTGTTTTGGAACCATTAGCAAAAGTATAAAGATCGGGACTATTACAATTCCTGCATATTCAAGATTTTCTTTTATCAATACAGGAACTTCTACAGACGGAGCCTTATTTGCTATTGATTCAAATGGATATTCATATACCGCTTATCGTACATCAGGTGTATGGAATAAGTGCTTCGCTACTGCCACAAAGGATGATTTGAATACTGTCCTAATGTATCGTGGTGTTATAACTGGCGATCTAAACAGAGGAAGAAATCTTGTGATAGCACCTGGAATTTATAGCATTCAATCAGTTTCCACTATAACAAATGGTCCATCTGATTTTGGCGGATGGGGTATATTTGTTCAATTTCCAGATAATTTATTTTCCCAAATGATTTTAAACAGTCCAAATTATAT
>ENA-OONB01000052-OONB01000052.1-viral-metagenome-genome-assembly--contig:-NODE-52-length-8271-cov-2.246807_pt1 | contig 8271 bp, 9 predicted proteins | sample MGYA00245309_ERZ501080 | MGnify/ENA primary metagenome ERZ501080 (study PRJEB25959, sample SAMN05341348) | viral metagenome | host: human-associated | place: USA: California | collected 2014-04-21 | study: EMG... | reverse complement strand
CCGAATGCGGTCATAATAGATACTAACAAATCATATTGACCGACGAAGTAATAAACAAAATAATATCGGCAGTTCAAGGATAGCTTAAGAAGTCAACACTACCCATTCTACTTCTAATAGTGAACTCGGGCAGTTAGCTTAGACGGACAATACTCGACAAAGAAGGCAGGTATATGGCAGAAGAAAAAGATTTTGCAGATATGGTCGACGAAAGCATGGCCATCCCCGACAGGGGAGTGGCGATAAAGGGCATCGTCGTCAGGGTCGACCAGGAAGACGTATTCATAGACTTCGGCTCGAAATCCGAGGGAGCGGTTTCGATAAGGGAATTCTACAACAAGAAGGGCGAGCTAGAGGTCAAGGCTGGCGACGAGGTAGAGGTCATATTCGACAACTGGGTAAGCGAAGGCCTCCCGAGGCTTTCGAAGGCAAAGGCCGACCTCCTCAAGGAAAACAAGGTCGTACAAGAGAATTTCGAGCAGGGAAATCTCGTAAAGGCCGTAATCCTGCAGAAGGTGAAGGGCGGGCTCATAGCCGACATCGGCGAGAAGATTAACGTCAGGGCCTTCATCCCGGCCTCCCAGATCGACATCGTCCCCAGGCAGGACCTCGACAGCCTCATCGGCGAAACCATCGAGGCCAGGATAATAAAGCTCAACCAGGGTGATGTGGTCCTTTCGAGAAGGGTTCACCTCGAGGAAGTGCGCGAGAGCCTGAGGCAGGAAACGCTCGCGGCGATCGAGGTCGGTAAAGAGGTGACGGGAAGGGTACTCAACATCATAAACCAGGGCGCGTTCGTCGACATCGGCGGCGTCGAGGGCTTCATACCCGTAAGCGAGGTCGCGTGGGGAAGGGTCGCCCATCCCGGGGACGTCGTTTCGAGGGACCAGCAGGTAACCACGAAAATCATAAAAATAGACGAAGGCGAGAAGATAACCCTCAGCCTGAAGGACACGACTCCAGACCCGTGGGAATCCGTAAAAGGGAAGTACGTGCCGTGGACGAACGTCCGCGGGAAGGCCGTATCGCTCACGGATTTCGGCATATTCGTCGAGCTCGAGCCCGGGGTAGAGGGCCTCGTTCACATATCCGAAATCACATGGACAAAGAAATTCCGCCATCCGAAAGAAGTCGTTCAGCCCGGCACCGAACTCGAGGCGGTCGTGCTCGACGTCGACACGGGGAACAGGCGCATATCCTTAAGCCTGAAGCAGATAGAGCAGAGCCCGTGGGAGCAGTTCAAGGAAACGCACCCGTCCGGCACGAGGATAAAGGGCATCATCAGGAACGTCACGGACAAGGGCGTATTCGTCGAAGTGGCCGAGAATATAGTCGGCCTCGTCAGACCAGACAACATAACCTGGAAGGGCCGCGTCAATCCCGAAGAAGAGTCTTTCGAGAAGGGCAGCGAGATAGAGGTCGTCGTCCTCAACGTCGACGACAAGAACCAGAGGATAGGCCTCGGTATTAAGCAGCTCGGCTCAGACCCGTGGGAGAGCGCCCAGAAGAAGTACAGGTCGGGCGAGACGGTCGTAACTGGAAAAATTAAGGAAGTCAGGGACAGGGGCGTTACTGTCGAGCTCGAAAACGACATCGAGGGCTGGATAAGGCCAGCGAGCTCAGCCAGGATAAAGAAAATAGGGACGTCCCCCGTAATATCAGCGCTGGCGACGAGATAACCGCTCTCGTGACGGGTTTCGACAAGATAAAGCGCCAGGTAAACCTCAGCAAGAGAAGCACGACGACAAGCTCGAAAAAGAAAGGGTTTCCAACTTCATGTCTTCCCAGGGCGAGCCTTCGGTGAAGCTCGGAGACGTGCTCAGGGAAAAGCTTAAAGACATCAACAACGGCGAGGTAGTCTGAGCTTGAGGGGAGTCGTCTTCGCCATAGTGGCGGTCATCTTCCTCTTTTTCACTTTCATAGCCGGCGTCGGGTGCGGCCTCCTTATCTCGGGGGACAACACGCTTTCGTCCGGGGACAAGGTGGCCGTGCTCAAGGTCGAGGATGTGATACTCGACGACCAGACCTATCTCGACAGCATCACCGCTATTAAAAACGATTCCCAGATAAAGGCCGTCGTACTGAGGATAGAATCCCCGGGCGGGGCCGTGGGCCCGTCGCAGGAGCTTTACAGCGAATTAAAGCAGCTTAGAGAGAAGAAGCCCGTCGTCGCCAGCATAGGGAACGTCGGGGCTTCGGGCGGCTACTACATCGCCTGCGCCGCCGAGAAAATTTATGCCAACCCCGGAAGCATAACGGGAAGCATAGGCGTCGTCGCCCAGTTCGTGAGCTACGAAAAGCTCCTCGCATGGGCGATGGTGGATGTCGAGGTCATTAAGAGCGGTGAGTTCAAGGACATCGGTTCCCCGTTCAGGGAAATGACCGATGCCGACCGCCAATATATACAGGAGCTCATCGACAACGTTTACACCCAGTTCAAGGACGCCGTCGGGGAGTCGAGGGGGCTCGACGCAGCCCAGATGGATAAGGTAGCCGAGGGCAAGATCTACACCGGCGCCCAGGCCAGGGAGCTCGGCCTCGTGGACGAGCTCGGCACCATCAACGACGCCGTCGACTATGTCGCCGAGTCGGTCGGTATAACCGGAGAACCGAGCCTCGTTTACTATCCCAAGAAAAAATCGCAGCTCATGGAGCTTTTGCAATCCAAAGTCGAAATCCCCGGCGTCACGAGCTGCCAACTAAAGCGAGCTTTGGACTTTTCTACCTCGTCGATATAATTAACTGAAATGAAGCTGCTCTGGGCTCCTTGGAGAATCGAATATATAACCGGGGAAAAGGAACAGGGATGCATTTTCTGCCGCAAGCCCGGTGATGGAAATGACAAAAAGAACCTCATATTATATAATGGTCAGACGAGCTTCATAATCATGAACCGGTACCCGTATGCGAACGGACACCTTATGGCCGTCCCGTACAAACATACGAGCAATCTTTCGGAGCTGAGCCCGGAAGAGAGGCTTGAGCTGATGGACCTGACTATAAAATGCACGGAAATACTGAAAGTGATGAGGCCCGACGGGTTTAACATCGGCACGAACCTCGGCAAGACAGGCGGGGCGGGTATAGACGACCACCTTCATTTTCACGTGGTCCCCAGGTGGAGCGGCGACAACAACTTCATGCCGGTGATAGCCGACGTCAGGATCATGCCGGAGTACCTTGAAGACACATATGAAACGCTTAGCCGGCAATTAAATACGTTGGAGAGAGGTGAAAGATGAAATTTATAAAGATCCTGTTCATAGTCCTCATAATCTTACTGTTCGCAATCGTCTACACGCAGAACCTGGACGTCTTCACCTACGATTTTCAGCTTAAGCTCGACCTCAAGACCTTCATAATCGGCCCTTACGTAACGAAAAACGTAGTAATAATCCTCGGCGCGTTTCTCGTCGGCGCGCTCGTGACGATATTCTTCGGCGCGCTTCAGTCCTTGTCCGCGAGCGCGGATTCCCGTGACAAGTCGAGGAGAGTAAAGGAGCTCGAAGCCCGGAACAAGCAGCTGTCCGAGGAAAACCAGAAGCTCGCGAGGGAAAAGGAAAGGGCCACCGTTGCCGCCGCTCCGGCAACGTCCAGAACGACAGCAGCGGACAAGTCGCCTTTTTCTCTCCGACGGTTATAGACGAGGGGAATAAGCCGCACGGCAGTTGATTTCTAGGGCTTCCGGAGGGGCCCGCTTCTTAAACCGGGCCCGATCGATTAAACTTACAGTTATGCGAAATACAGGAAAGCCGAGCTGGATAAAGGCCCAGATACCCCAGGGCCCGAATTACACGCACCTTAAAAGCCTCATGAGGGGGCTCAACCTCCACACTGTATGCGAGGAGGCCAGGTGCCCCAATATCGGCGAATGCTGGGGCGCGGGGACGCTCACTTTCATGATACTCGGCGACGTTTGCACGAGGAGCTGCGGTTTTTGCCACGTGAAGACAGGGCGCGGCGGAGAGCTCGACTGGGAGGAGCCGCAGAGGGTCGCGGAAGCCGTCGGAAAGCTCGCCGAGAATAACGCGCATGTAAAGCACGTCGTTATCACTTCTGTCAACAGGGACGACAGGAACTACGAAAGCGCGTGCATATTCGCCGAAACAATCAGAAAAGTCAGGGAATATAATCCGAAGGTGAAGATAGAGGTCCTGATACCGGACTTTAAGGGCGAGAGCAGCGCGTGGGAGCAGATACTCGAAGCCCGGCCCGACGTCCTCAACCACAACATAGAAACCGTGCCGAGGCTCTACCGCCTTCCGCAGTTAACGCCATCGGGAAAGAAGAGGTCCGTGAGGCCGCAGGCGAGCTACGAAGGCTCGCTGAGGCTTCTGGAAGAGAGCGGGCGGTACGGGAACGAGGGGATGCTGACGAAGTCCGGGATAATGGTCGGCCTCGGGGAAGAGGAAGGAGAGCTCCTCGAAACACTGAAGGACCTTAAGAGTGTCGGCTGCGATATCGTTACCATCGGGCAGTACCTTCAGCCGACGCAGGACCACCTGCCCGTTACGAAGTACTACCATCCGATGGAGTTCGAATCGCTCAAGACCTACGGCGAGAACGTCATAGGTATACCTCACATAGAAGCCGGCGCGCTCGTCAGGAGCTCTTACCACGCCGAGAAGCAGGTCGTGAAGCTCGAAGGCGCTAATTGAATTAACGCGCTTCCTTTCTGATTCCCGCAGTTATAAAAAAGGGTTAACGATTGTAATGCTCTGGATCTTTTGACCGTTCTGAAAATCCTCCGAGTAAAGCAGCGAGCATTCCGCGTTGATTGCCGCCGCGATAATCAATGAATCGTAAAACGAATACTGCCACCGCTCCGAAATTTCCAATGCCTGGTAACAAAGTCCCCCGCTCGCATACACTTCACAAAGCGGCTCCAGAACGGTGCTCAGGTATCTTTGACAATCGGAGATTGAAAGAGGTTTAACGAATTTCCGCCTTGCGACGTTAAGAAGCTCCTGCACCACCTGATAGCTTATACAGCCATAATGGTTTGTCAGAGCGTTGGAAATCAACTCTAGAGAAATTCGCCGCTTGTTACTATCCTCTGAATTGAAAGAATGAACGAAGATATTGGTATCGATGAAATACTTATCTCTCATTCATTTCGTCCCGGCTATACGATCCGCCGCCCGAGTCCGCATAGCGGAGAGATTCCATAAAGCTATCGAAATTGACCAGGTGCTTATCGGCGCCGATGTATCGCTTTAACCACTCGCGGAATTCGGCGTTAAGCGTAGTGTTCTCTTTTTGAGCCTTCTTCCTGGCTTTCTTTATCAGCTCTTCCTCTGCGCTAAAAGTAATATTCCTTTGCACATTCGGCCCTCCATTTATTCTCGTGTTATAGTGTACACTATTCTCGTGTAATTTAAAACAGCCATTTTTACATAGTTCATTTCTTGATTCTTCCCGAAAAGTATTTAACATCTTACTCTCATGAAATACGTGATACTACAGGGCGACGGAATGCCCGACCACCCGGTTCCAGAGCTCGGCGGAAAAACCCCGCTCGAATTCGCAAGAACTCCTAATTTAGACAAGATAGCCAGGTGCGCGACAACCTTCGGCATGGTGAAGACCATACCGGACCCGCTTCCCCCTGGAAGCGACGTCGGCAATCTCACAGTGCTGGGTTATGACCCAATGGTCTATTACACCGGGAGGTCGCCCCTAGAAGCGGCGAGCATAGGCGTCCCGCTTGGCGAGAAGGATGTTACCCTGAGATGTAATCTCGTCACGTTGGCCGAAAACGGCGGCCAGACGGTCATGGAAGACTACAGCGCCGGGCATATAACGACCGAAGAGGCCCGCGAGATCATTCTCGACCTCAAGAATGAGCTGGAAGAGGAAAATTTCACGTTCTACCCCGGAGTCAGCTACAGGCACTTGCTTGTATGGTCGGGCGGCAACAAGGACATTCACACGACCCCCCCTCACGACATATCGGGAAAGGCAATCGGGGCCTATATCCCGACAGGCGCGGGGACGGAAATCCTTAACCGAATGATCGAAAGATCGAGAGAATTACTGAAAGACCATCCCGTGAATAAAAAGAGGATGGCCGAGGGTAAGAACCCCGCGACGAGCATATGGCTTTGGGGACAGGGCACTGCGCCGAAGATGCCGTCCTTCGAGCAGCTTTACGGGCTCACCGGTTCTGTTATTTCTGCCGTCGACCTGGTTAAGGGAATAGGGCACTGCGCGAAGCTCCGCGTGATTGACGTCCCCGGGGCGACGGGGTATCTCGATACGAATTACGAAGGGAAGGTCGACTACGCCCTCGATTCGCTCGAAGAGGTCGACCTCACCATGATACACATCGAATCGACAGACGAGACAGGCCACGTCGGGAAGGCCGAGCTCAAGGTGCAGGCGGTGGAGGACTTCGACGGCCGCGTCGTGGGCCGCGTGCTCGAAGGAATAAAGAGGTTCGGCGACTACAAAATACTCGTGATGTCGGACCATCCGACGCCGATAGACCTCCGGACGCACGTGAACGAGCCCGTGCCGTTCGCCATTTACAGCTCGGAAGACACGAGCGTCAAAAACGATAAATTCGTCTACACGGAAAAATCGGCCGCGACTTCGGACGTATTTATCACCGAGGGTTGGAAGCTCCTCGGGATGCTGACAGGGAAAGTAATCTGAAACCTTCGCCTTAAGCCCGCTCCTGTTTCACCTCTTCCCAAAGCTCGTTCATTTCTTCGGTCGTGAGCTCCGCGAGCTGTTTCCCATTCGCCTCGGCCTTATCCTCTATAAAGCCGAACCGCTCGATGAAATTGTCTATTGCTTTATGAGCCGTACCCTCGGAGTCGAGCTTCAAGTGCCTTCCGAGATTGACGAGCGAGAAAACGAGGTCGCCCCACTCTTTTTCGACCCCGCTTTCGTTCCCGGTTTTTATCTCAGCTTCGAGCTCCGATAGCTCCTCGCGCACCTTTTCCAGCACCTCGCCGGCGCTCTGCAGTCGAAGCCCACCTGTGAGGCCTTCTCGCCCACGCGCTGCGCCCGGAGGAGCGACGGCATGGTGCGCGGGATGTGAAGGAGCCTTCTCTTCCGCGATTTCTCCTTTAGTTTCTGGGCGTGCCATCTCTTCACCGCCTCTTCGGCGTTGGCCGCCTTTTCCTCGCCGAATACGTGCGGGTGCCTGCTGACGAGCTTTTTATGGACCTGTCGATGACGTCGCCGATGTCGAACTCGCCCTCGTCCTCGGCTATCTGCGAGGCGAAGAGCACTTCGTAGAAAAGGTCGCCGAGCTCCTCTATGAGCTCGTCCCTGTCGCGCTGCTCTATGGCCTGCACGACCTCGTACGCTTCCTCGATGATATAGGGCCTCAGCGTATCGAGAGTCTGCTCCTTGTCCCAGGGGCATCCCTCCGGCCCTCTAAGGTGCTTTGACAACTCCAGAAGGTCTTCGAAAGTCTTCTTCATGTTTTCTCCGTTGTATTTATTCATAGCCGGTGAAAAGCTTCACAATTGGTGCTAATATTTATCTGAAGAATAGTACCCGGATTCGGAATGAATCCGTCAATTCTACAGTAATCTATATGGACACGAAAATCGGAAGGGCGAAGGGATCGATATTCCTGAATTCGAGGGATTACATATTTAATTCCCTGGGGGACAGCGTCTGGAAACTGATCCTCGCGAACCTGCCCGAGGGCGATTCCGGGTTCTTCGAAAATAATCTCGTAAAAACCGAGTGGTACCCGGTTCCTTACGTTAACCGCCTCATAAATACATACGACCTGGTCGCTGGGAACGGCGATTTTCTGTCGATCGTTCCGATAGCCGAATACATCGCGAAAAAGGACCTCGGCCCCGTTTTCGAGGTTTTCATCGATCTTAAAAACCCGCAGGTAGTGCTCAACAGCGCGCCTTCGCTCTGGAGCAGATACTTCGACACGGGCAGGATAGATGTCGGGAGCGTGAATATGGACGCGAAGACCTCGACGCTCAGGCTCTACGAGCTCGCCGACGAAACGAAGCTTCCGGTGTCGCCATTTGCACCTTCGCCGTGCCCGAATGGTTCAAGACAGGCCTCCTGATGTCGGGGACGGAGTCCGTTTCGATAGCGCAGACAGAGTGCAGGTATAAGGCGCCGAGGCCTGTAAATACGAGATAACGTGGGAATGAGGCGGCAGGCGGCCGGTAATCGGAGGCCGCTTAAACCCTGAATTTTTTGGGGTACCTGGTGAGGTTCGTACACCCCTTCTTTTCGACCACAACGACGTCTTCTATTCTTATGCCGCCGGTTCTCGAAATC
>ENA-OONB01000050-OONB01000050.1-viral-metagenome-genome-assembly--contig:-NODE-50-length-8338-cov-2.684569_pt1 | contig 8338 bp, 12 predicted proteins | sample MGYA00245309_ERZ501080 | MGnify/ENA primary metagenome ERZ501080 (study PRJEB25959, sample SAMN05341348) | viral metagenome | host: human-associated | place: USA: California | collected 2014-04-21 | study... | reverse complement strand
GATTTCACAAGCAACGGCGATTGCGTTATCAAACCATTCAAGGCAAAAGTGCATAAAGAAGATAACGGATCATTTTATCTGGATATCGAAGCAGACCTATCTTACGTTGACATTCTGACAGCAAACAGAATCATTGTTGCGGATACGCCACAGGGCGCACAGGCATTTCGCATCAAGAATCCAGAAAAGACAAAACACAAGATCACGATAAAAGCACCACATATCTCATATGATGCAGAAAACTACGTTATTGCAGACAGCTATGTTGTTGATAAAAATTGCAACGATGCACTCGACCATCTGAACAGCGCCACGGACAATCCTAGCCCATTTCAGACGTATTCTGATATTGCCACGGTAGATTCCTACAGGTGCGTGAGAACATCGCTGTATGACGCTTTTAGCACAGTTCTGGAGCGCTGGGGCGGACACTTTGCACGTGACAATTACAGGTTCGGTATCATGAATACTATCGGGCGTGATAACGGGGTTACTGTGCGGTACAAAAAGAATCTTAAGGAAATGACATGCACGGCGAACTGGGACAACGTTGTGACAAAGCTCATGCCAGTTGGAAAAGATGGCTTGCTGTTGGACGAGGTATATCTTTACAGCCAGACGCAGTACGATATTCCTTTTACAAAAGTCGTGTCTTTCAACCAGGACATTGATCAGGATTTATACAAGGATGCTGACGGCAATCTTGACGAGGTGGCATACAATAACGCACTGATTAATGATTTAAGAAAGCAGGGGCAGGCATACGTCGATGAAAACTGCGTGCCGAAAGTAAATTACACGTTAAAGGCAAACGTTGAAAAACTGACGGATATAGGCGATACAATTGAAGTCATTGACGAACCGATGGGCGTGGATATTATAACGCACGTTATTTCGTATGACTATGACTGCATTCTAGGCAAGTATACGGAGCTTGAATTTGGTAACTTTCAGCAGAAGGTTTCCGACCTTATGGGAACAGTAAGCGCAACAATCGAGCAGAGCGTAGAAAAAAACAATGCGAGCTTACAGGTGATATTCTCAGATGCAATTCAGCATGCGCAGGACACAATCCTAGGGATGCTTGGCAATTCGTATGTCGTGTATGAAGGCGACAAGATTCTGGTTGTTGACGCATTGCCAAAAGAAGAAGCACACCATGTTATTATGATCAACAGCGGTGGTATTGCATTTTCAAGCACTGGCATAAATGGAGCGTTCGAGAGTGCATGGACGATTGATAACACCTTGAATATGCAACATATCAACGTTATAAATTTAGTTGCTGACATGATCAAGGGCGGAACATTGAAGCTCGGCTCTAACCTTAATCAGAATGGGCAGATTGAGGTATACGATGAAGCAAACAATCTAATTGCAAAGCTGGACAAAAACGGTCTTATCATGTACGGGCTTGACGGTTCATATCTTGTGGTCAATAATTATGTCGGTTTTGCAGGATATGACCGCACGGGAGCCAAAACATTCTGGGTTTCAGGTGACGAGTTCCATCAGAAAAAATCTGTTATCGAGGAAGAGATCACGTTATGCAACAAGGCAAGGTTTATACCGATAACTGTAAAAGATGGCGATACTGTTACAAATGACGGCATCGGCATTGTGGGGGTATAAAATGGCGACATCAGGAACATTCAAGACATCAGCATACGATGGTGCGTGCTTGCAGTTCGACTGGACGTTGAAAAGCCAGAGTACAGTCAACAATCAGTCCGTCATTTCGTGGACATTAAAAGGTTCAGGGATTCAGTCGGGCTACTGGTATATGGCAGGTCCTTTCAAGTGCGTTATAAATGGGGCTACAGTTTATCAGTCAAGCACTAGAATTAAGTTATACACTGGAACGGTTGTGGCATCTGGAGAAATTGCAATCGGACATGATAACAACGGTTCAAAGTCATTCAGTGCATATGCAGAATGTGCAATTTATACATCGGCTGTAAACTGTAAAGGCTCTGGAAGTTGGAGCCTTCCAGATATAGAAAGAGCATCACAGCCAAGTCTTAACACATGGCCGACAAATTCTCCAAATTTTAATATCGGAGACACGATTGTTGTACACATGAACCGAAAATCATCAGTATTTACGCATACCGTTGTGCTGAAGCTTGGTTCATACAGCTATACAATCGGGACAGGTGTAACGGACAACATTTCACTGGATACAGACAGGATTGCATCTAATCTTTATGCGCAAATGCCAAACAGCAATTCTATGGCGGGAGAGATAACTGTCACAACGTACAGTGGCAGTGCGGTTATAGGAACATCAAGCTGTGCAATCATTGCACACGTTGTAAATTCTAATCCGACATTTGATGTTGCATATTCAGATTCAAATTCAAAAACTATTGCAATCACAGAAAATAATCAGTACATTATCAGGAATAACTCAACATTAAAAATCAGCGTAAGCAATGCGCAGGCGTTAAACAGTGCCACGTTGAAATCAATTACTGCTGTTGTAAATGGAAATGCTTATACAGGCACGTTAAACGGCTCTACAGGCGTTATAAACGTTGGCGTGATAAATGTATCATACGACACTGAAGTGAACGTTAAATTGACGGATTCAAGGGGAAACGAGGGCATCAGGAAGATCACTGTGCTTGTGTATGACTGGACATTGCCAAGTGCAATCATCAAGCTGAACCGCAAGAGCAATTACTATTCAGAAAGCATATTAAACGTAAATGCCAGCTATGCGTCAATCGGTGAAAAAAACTCAGTGACGATAAAGTACCGAACGAAGAAGGTTGCAAACAGCACATATAGTACGTATACAGCAATCCAGAATAACACTGATGCGAATTTTACGGCTGATAACGAGTATGAGTGGAACGTACAGGTCAATGTTGCAGACAAGCTAGGCAATACAACATACAATCTGATTCTTCCGAAGGGTATTCCAATTGCTTATGCTGACATCAAGAAATACAGCTTTGGTGTGAATTGCTTTCCGAAGTTCGACAACAGCCTTGAAGTCAATGGCATGTGCCTTAGCGGTCAGGTGCTTTACAGCAGTGCAAGTGGAACAGCAGGAACTGTCACATTGTCAGACAGTGTGGAAAATTATACTTATCTTGAAATCTTTTACAAATCGTCTGGTGATAATGCTTGTGGCAGTGTTAAGGTATTCAGCCCGAACGGAAAGCTCGTGCATTTAGGCACGATTCATTATATTGCTGACTATGACTATGCAAAGTTTGCTCTTGTAAGTGTGTCGGGGTCAATGATCACATTCACTCAGAATTACCAGATTACTATTAAGAACAACGGCTCAACATATTCAGCAGAAAATGCAATTTTTATAACGAGAGTTGTTGGATATTAAATTAAATCATGATATACTATTGGTGCAGTGTTTTCATGTTCACTGCATTCCTTTCTCAGCCTTGCCGAGGGTCCGGCGGGCTGTTTTTTTATTTGCAAAATTCTATACTAACTTGTCATAGCCTACAGGTTACATAATATTAGTAAAGAAAAAGTCACCGCTTGCATTCGGTGACTGATTGGTATATATTATAAGTGTCATTTTAATTGACATCTGATCATAAATTCTCCTGGTAAAGAGCAGACAGAAATGCCTGCTTTTTACTTGAAGAAAACTTCTATTCCATCAAGTGAAACATGGACAGAGTCAAGGACATTTCTCCAGAACGTGCGCTTATTCTCACGTGTGAGGTTCTCATATATTGAGCGCCAACCGCTGTTCAAAAACTGTTTAAGATGATCGGTGCTTTTAGGCTTGAAAGATTCAAGTCTTTTTATTTTGTCTTCCGTTTCAGCGTACAGGCGTTCATAGGTACTTACAGGCATACGCTTCTTGATGAAGATATAATTCAGATTGTCAAGCTCTTTTCTTAGCTCTTTCAATTCCTTTTCGGCTGTGTTCTTTGTTTCAGACGTGACACTTGATATTGTGGCTATATGATCTTTAAGAAGGTTATCAAGGTTAGATAGCAGATATTTTTCCGTTGACAGTTCCGCATAGTGCTTTTTGTGGTTGCATGTATGCACCGAGTGGGCATTGTTGCATCTGTAATAATAGTATCGTTTACCGCCTTTCGGATGGCTCACTCCGACCAGCTTAGAACGGCATTCTAGGCATTTTATACAGCTTTGTTTTGTTGAATTTGTCCAATCCGAAAGATACTGTAGACTGCCTGTGAACCTTGTCTCACCATCCTGTGAAAATCCATATATGATTGAATACACAAGAAGCTCGTTTCCTTTCAGCCCTAGCCTTGTAACAGCCCAACCGGGTATGTGGATATAGTTCTCATCTTTTACTTTGCTCATGTTTTTATTTCCTTCCTTTTCCGCTTTACAATTTGTCATGTTATTGCCTTTCTAATAACAGAAAACCGCATCACATTAAGTCCGCCAACCTAATGCAATACGGTTCATGTACCTATTCAGTTTCATTCACTGCTATTCAGCAATGGCGGTTACTGAATAGGTTGTGTAGTTTTTTCTACTCTTTAATATTATCATCATAACGTGATTAAGTCAACACATTTTGCCGACTTTCGTTTCTTTTTGAAACTTCTTGATGTCTTTGCTCGTAACGATGCTGATTGTGTACTCTGGATATTTGTATTCAAATAATTTCTGCTTTAACCGAAATACGTCCGTAATTACCGCTGTAGAGCCTTTTACATCCTCAATGATAGTTATATCGCCATCACACAAAATGTACCTGAAATCGGCTTTATACACGGTTCTACGCCATGTCTTGCCATTCTTCCTGAATGACGGCAAAAGCTCAAAAGATGGCTGTAATTCCAATGCCTTATAACTCCCGCACGTTCCAGGATCTTAAGCTGTGCATACCGTTCAGCTTCCAGCTTTGAGTCAAACTTGATGCCATCAAGAACAGTCTTTGTATTGTGATATTTCCTGTACACGTAACCTCCTTATAAATACGATTTTCCGAATATATTTATAAAATCTTCAACAGTCCAGTCATATGTGACCATCGCCTGTAGCTGTCCCTTCTTCTTCAGGTATAGGTTGAAGTCCTTTCCTAGCCTGTTGTGGACGCCGTACACGCTCATATTATGGTCCTGAGGAAGCAAATAGACATACAACCCATATTCTATTGACTTCTTCCTGTTATCTGTTCCGAAGAAGATTTCGTGCCTGTGAGTGCCATTATATCTCTGATTGCTGTAAAAGTACGTGTGGCCATTAGACTGATACATGCCATTAGGCATAATTGATTCTTTCAACTAATCACCTCCTACGAATTTAAGCTGTGCAACTTCAGAAGGAGTAAGCGTCGGTATTCCTACCTCTTCGCATTCGCTTCTTACGCCGTCAAGAAGTATGGAAAACTCCTTTGAATCCATCTGGGAACTGCCCTTATAAATCTTGTAATGCGTGAACTCATTGTCGTTTACTTTGCCTTTGCCTATCTCGTCATAGTATTTGAAATAGCCATTTATATTCACGTCTGAACGAATGCTAACAACCTCATACTGTCCATACCGTTTAAGCATAAGAAAGTGGCATTCCTGGTTGTCCATTCTCATCACGCTAGCCAGCTGGTTGAGTAAAGACCAGTAGTACGCATTGGCTGTCAGTGATCTCTTCGATTTCTTCTCTTTGATCTCGTACAGCTTGTCTGCGTCCTGCTGGTCAAACAACCACTGGATGATAGCTTTTGAGTTTCCTATCATACCATTATTACCGCCTAGAACGGAAGTTCAGTATCGTTGAAGTTGTCTAAATCAGTATGACCATAGCTATTATTGTTATAGTTGCTTTGTTCACTGCTCTTCTTAGTTTCTAAAAATTCGACGTTATTTGCCAGAACTTCTGTTACATATACTTTTTTTCCATGATTATCTTCATAATTTCTTGTTCTGATAGAGCCACTAACTGCAATTCTGTCGCCCTTGTGTACGTACTGCTCTAAAAGCTCTGCTGTCTTTTTCCATGCCACGCAATTAATAAAGTCTGCTTCCTGTCCGTCCTGTGTCTTGAAGTCTCTGTTGACGGCAAGAGTGAAACTTGCGACAGCCGTTCCACTGCCTGTCCTTCTTAGCTCAATGTCTTTCGTAGTTCTTCCAACTAATACAACTGCATTCATTTTAGTCCCCTCTGTAATGTTTTACTATGCTGTAATATTTTTCTATGATTTCCCATGCCATGCCCTCGTTTACAGGGCTGTCAATAAATTTCCTGATGCCATCCCTGATATGTATGATCTTCAGGAATTTTGCATCAACTCCGTAGCTTTGCATCAGTCCTATTCTGTATAAGTTCAGCTGATATGCGATCTTTTCCTTGTTTAATGCGCTGACGGTTTTAATATCCGCAATCCCTGTCTGTCCGTCAATCAGCATCGTCATGTCAAGCCGTCCACATGCTATCGGCATATCATCCTTGAAAATCACAATCGGAAGTTCGCTGTCCAGAACCTCGAATCCGTATTGCTTCTGCAAGAACTTAAAGTTTCGCACTGCTTCGCTTCCATCATCATATCCAGAAACATTAAAGTTCTCGATTGCCTTATGTACTGCCGTGCCTCTTTTAGATGCATTTTCCAACACGGCAGGAGGTACACTTGCATAATCGTTTCTATACTTCACGCCTAAAATTTGTGTGACGCTTGGCAACATAAGCCCTTCATACAGATATGTATGAGTTTCAGGAAGAAATTCAAGCGTACCGCCTTTAATGCTGAATGTTTCCATCATTTCACCGTGATGCGGATGGAAGGTTTCACTTTTGAGATTTTGGCGTATAAGTCATATACGTCAGGATTCTCTTCTTTAAAAGTCTTGCTGTCAAACCTTTCTGCGTCATGCTCTGGAATGAATGCAATCTTCAGAAACTCGTTGTCGAACTTTAATACGCCATATTTCTGCATAGCATCAAGAATGTCCTTCTTCATGCTGTCCTGCTGTTTCTTGATTTCTTTCGCCTGTTTCTCAAGGCTGACAATTCTCTCGCACACTTCTTCAGAAAGCATAACGTCTGATCCTGTTCTTTCGATAATATTATTCATTTTCAGTTCCTCCGATTTCCTGATGAGAATATTTGCCAGTTACTGTGTACGGATTGCCTAAAGCATTAGTAATAAACTTGTAAGTGTCTGAATCTTTTGCAACAGTTATATTGCATGTAACAAAGTAAAATTTTTTCGTCTCATTAATAAATACAATGTCACCTTTCTTGATAAATGCGCTCATCGGAGCACAGGCAATAACTTGCGAACTATTCAAATCATCACAATAAATCAAGTCAATAAAATTAGTCATGTTTTTCCGCCTTTCTATGCTTCATGTTCTTACCGATTAACTCGCTTGCCTTCGACATTGGCATGTCTTCCAGCTTTTCGATCTTGTTCATCTTTAATAGTTTCTCAAGATTCTCGCCTGTATATATCTTACTCAATACTTCAATCTGTCTTGGCGATGCCTTGCGTTCCGTGCTGTTCGTTGCTTCATCATCGTTTCCATCTGTATCTTCTTCAGTTGCCATGCCAAGGAATGCACCCAATGAGTAACGCTTGCGGTATGTGATCTCTGCGCCCTCGTCCTGTAGCTTTGCACCTTCCTTTACTGCAAACGGATAAGTGTTCGTCTCGAATACGTGTCCGCTCTTGTGCACAAGAATGCACTTAACTCCACACACCCCATTTTCATCAATGCCGACAGGCTGTAGCAATGCAAAGTTCTGATTTTCCTTGATTTTGTTTAAGATGTTGTCCAATGGCACATAATCAAATGATTTGTGAGTCCATTCTCCTGTACTACGATTTTTCACGGAATATTTGACCTGTGCAGACTTTTCAAGTCCTCTTAGCTGATTTACCAGCTCAATCAAATCTGTTGCAATCTCTGGTGTAATGTCTTCAAATCCCTTCATTTTTCTTGTTTTCCTTTCTTTTTGAAACATCAATTTCGTACTGTTTAATGATTTTTCTTAATTCTTCTGCGTTACCGCTTTTTACGATTTCTGCTACGATGTCAAACATGTTTTCAGCTCCCAATAATCAAATTAGCATATTCCTTACCAAATTCTTTGCAGAACGCTTTGACAATCTTTGTAGATGGATTGTGCGTTCCCTGCTCGATGCAGGCATAATGGCTCGTTGATATTCCAAGCATTTCCGCAACGTCCTTCTGAGTAAATCCCTTTGACATCCTGAATGCTTTCAGTTCTGCTCTTTTCATTCATGTCCCCCTTTCTTGATTTACATTATAAACTCTTATCATCAAATTGCAATTACTTTTCATCAAATTATGATTATTTTTTATTGTTTCAAATAGCTACGGTGTGTTATCATCGAAATATAAACTTTTTT
>ENA-OONB01000049-OONB01000049.1-viral-metagenome-genome-assembly--contig:-NODE-49-length-8410-cov-6.564288_pt1 | contig 8410 bp, 10 predicted proteins | sample MGYA00245309_ERZ501080 | MGnify/ENA primary metagenome ERZ501080 (study PRJEB25959, sample SAMN05341348) | viral metagenome | host: human-associated | place: USA: California | collected 2014-04-21 | study... | reverse complement strand
CTAGTTGATGATGAAAAAGATGAAAGCTAATGTTGAAAAATATAAACAAATGTTAGCTGAATAGAATAAATAATATCATAGAAAGGATGTAGTGAAATGAACATTAAGGCTTTAAAAGAATCATTAAATGAAGCTAAAGAAGCTAAAAAAGCTATCCTTAATGGAGCTATCACAGAATTTCGTTCTTTAGAAGATACAGAGAACGAAGAATTACGTCAGTTAGACGAAAAAATTGTAGAATTACAAAAAGAAATCGAAAAAGCAGAAGAGGAAGTACGTTCAACTTCTGTAGAAAAAACTATTGAAAACAAAGGAGAAATTAAAATGGAAAAAACTCAAATCGAATTACGTGAACAATTTATGGACGCTTTAGCAACACCAAACAAAGATGTATCAAAATTAGAAATGCGTGGAGCTGGTGACGGATACGCAGAAGGTTTAGGTGACGCACCTTACAACGCAACAAACAAAGGACAAATGAACGTTCCATTAACAATCGAAGGAGCAATCCGCAACGCTATCGACTTCAACTCTGATGTATTAGGATTAGCAAACGTTATCCGTACAAACGGAACACACCGTATCGTATTAGACGCTTCTCCAGCAAGTGAAGCACGTTTAGTTAAAGAAGGAGCTTCAATTTCTTCAATCGACTCTGAATTTGTAAAAGTTGAATTAGGAGCTTACAAATACGGAGAAATCGTTAAATTCACTCGTGAAGTTGTAGAAGATGTAAACTTCAACATTGTTGCTCATGCTGGACAACGTTTAGGTATGGCATTCGCTAAAGCATTCGAAAAAGCTATCATCACAGGTACAGGAAGCGGACAGCCACAAGGTTTATTATCTGCTACACCAGATAACAACGATATGCAAAAAGCGTCACAACAAGTAACAGCTAAAAAGGGAGCTATCTCTGCTAATGACGTAGTTGCTTCTTACTATAACTTACCTCATGAATGCCGTCAAAACGCTGTATTCGTATGTCATCCAGACACAGTTAAAGCATTAGCTATGTTACAAGACGCTAATGGTCGTCAATTATTAACTGACGGATTAGAGCCAGGGGTTCGCACATTAATGGGTTGCCGAGTTGTTGAATGTGCTTATATGCCAAAATTAGGTACTGCTTCTGCTAAAATCGGTATGTTCGTAGATGTTCGTCGTGCATTAACTGTAGGTGTACGCTCTGATGTTCAAGTACGTCAATTACACGAATTATATGCTGTAACTGATATGGTTGCTTTAGTTGCTACAGCTCGTATGGACGCTAAAGTTGTTCAAGCTGGTGCAATTTCTTACATCGTATCTGGAACTGAAGCATAATATATTTATTATATCCAAAAGCTAGAGGATTATTCCTCTAGCTTTTTATTTTATAATAGAAAGGACGATAAATAAATGATTAAAGTCAAAATCTTATCTCCAATTTACGTTGATGGGTTTGCTTATCGCAAAAATGTAGAATATCAAATTAATGATGAAGTTGCCAATATTTTATTACAAAAAGGATATTGTGAATTAATTAAAGAAGAACAAGAATTACCATTAGAAGAACCTATCGCAACATTAGATTTAAACCCAAAAGAAGTAGACTACAATGAATTAACTGTTGCAGAATTAAAAGAATTATTAGAGCAACGTGGATTGTCAACAAGTGGGAAAAAAGCTGACTTAATTAAACGTTTACAAGAAAATTAATTTTAATGGTGAGTTTTAATAAAACTTTTAATATAAAAATGTTTTTTATTTAAAAGAGAGTGGTGATACGATGGCTAAAAAAATGTCTGAACTTGATTTATATGACGCAAAGGCATATTTACGCATTGATTTTGACCTTGATGATTTATTTATCGAACTAGCTTTAGACAGTGCTAAGTCTTATGTTTGTAACTATTGCAAACGTCCAATGGAAGATTTAGATAATATTGCAGAAATTTGTATGGCTGTACTCGTACTTACGGCTCATTTCTACGATAATAGAAGTCTTGAAGCAGATACAGAAGCATTAAATTACACTATTGGTAAATTACTAGGTAATCATTGGTTCTATATGTCTGACGGACAACTAGGTGAATAATTATGCCTACTATCAAGAAGAAATATCGAAAAAATGCTGGTGAATTAATTCATCCAATCGAAATCCAACGTAAACAATTAGGTAAGCCTGTTAATGGTATTGTTCAAGAAGAGTGGGAAGTAATTTATACTCCTAGATGTGCTGTTTCTAATAATACAGGTAAAGAGTATATGAAAGATGGTATTGAATTATATGGACTTGAAAGTAAAAAGTTTACATTTAGAACTCACCTTAGAATTGAAATAAAACAAAAAGATATTATTCTATACAATGGCGTAAGATGGGAAATCGTTTCTGTATATGATTTTGATGATAACGGAATTTTCACTGTAGCTGTTGCTAAGAAGGTGTATCAATAATGGATATTAATGAAAGAATTTGTAGTTTATTAAGTCAAGTGTGCGAAGATGTTTTCTATGTTCATAAACCAAACGGATATGAAGTCGATAAATATATGACCTTTAATTTTACGATTAATGGTTCTTGGAATTCTGATAATATTTCAGAGATGGATAAATACTACATCACTGTTAATTTTCTAACTAAAAATCAAATGGAATTAAATCCTATGATAGAGAAATTAAAGTCTATTATCAGAAACGAAGAAATGTGTTATGGTTTCCAAAATAGAGGAACTACATACATCAAAGATAGTTTAGAGTTTTTCAACGCTTCTACTTTCTATATGTTAGTCGAGAATGAAAAAGAGGTAGTTGAAAACCCTATCGAACCTACCGAATAAAAGAGTTATTTTAAGCATAAAAACATACTATTTTTTACCGTTATTTGGTTTAAAATTGTATGTTTTTATGCTTTATTATATTAAATTAAAGAAAGGAAAGTGATACTATGTCACGTATTGCTGGTGTAAAATACTTAGGTATTGCTCCAATTAAGAAACAAGGCGAAAAAGAAACTTATGAAACTCCTATTGAATTAAAACAATTCGTTTCTTTCTCTGCTACTAAAAACTATTCTGAAACAAGTTGGTATTCAAATGACCAAACAGAAGAAACTTTCAATGCTATTGTTGATGAAGATATTGAAATTGTTTTAGGTCATTTATCTGGTGATTTACGTGCTAAATTATCTGGTGCTACTTATGATGAGAAAGGTGTTATGACAGAAAAATCAGATGATGAACAAGCAGAATTTGGTTTAATTGTTGTATTATCTCAATTACCAAAAGGTACATTAAACAAAGCATACTATCGTGTAAAATTAAAAGTTGAATCTACAGAAGGAGAAACTAAAACAGACTCTATTAATGACTCAACTGTAACTCTTTCTGGAAAAGCTATTCCAAACAGCGAAGGAATTATCTGCCGTACTATTGACTCAACAGATACAACTGCTGACGCTACTGTTGTTTCAAATTGGACTAAAGCTGTTTATGTTCCATCTGCATAAAATAAGTAGACAATAGAGGAATAAATTTCCTCTATTGAAATGTTTATTTTATCTTTTATAAGGAGATGAAAACATATGTCTGTTCAAGTTAAAGGTTTACAAGAATTAGTTGATAAATTGGAATCATTGACAGATGAAAAAGTTGTAACACAAATTCAAAAGAAAGCTCTTAAAAAGAAAGCCAATGGTCTTTTAAGAGAAATGCAAAATGAAACACCTGTTTCTACAGTGCGTGATATTCATGGTATTGACGCTGAAAATATCATCTCATTCAGATATGATGGTAGAGCTGGATACAGAATCGGTATCACCAATCAAGGCGGTAGTGGAGCTGATTATTGGGAACAAATTCGAGGTGTTTGGTTTCAAAACTTCAAAACAGATGAACCTAATTTTGGTTGGTGGACAAATCTATACCAACAAAATCGTGATAGATGGATGAAAGAAGCTAGGGAAGATGTTAAAGTAGCATTACAACAATACATAGACGGACTTGGACTTAAATAGTTCGTCTTTTTATTTATATCAAAAAGAAGGAGAATGGTAATTATGATTATTAAAGATATTACAGTAAAAAACAAAGATGAAAAAGAAATTGAATTAGAAATTTATATGAATACAAAAAGTGTAATGGCTATTGAACGTGATTTAAAAATGTTAAATCCAAAATATAACTATTACAAATGTCTACCTATGTTAGATGAAGGTGAAATGACAATTTTATTAATTTATTTATGCAATAGCTTACATAAACGTGGCGAAAAACGTCCTGTAGGTATTGACTTCTTTGACGATAATGATATTGATATTTTCGAATACACAGATGAATTAATTGTGAAATTAGCTGAATGTTTAACTGATAACAAAGGTAAAGTGAAACAGGAAGTGGGAAAGTAAAAAACAAATCCGCTAATGAATTAGACCTAGAAATGCTTTTCTATAACTTTAACCAATGTACAGGTGGTTCAAGACAAGAGTTTTATGAATTAACATTAGGTGAAGTAACAGATATGATTGTTACATATATCAATGTCAACGGTAAAAAGAAAAATGGTAAAAATAATAAAACTACAAACATTCGACAAGGAGAAAAAGAAACATTTTTCAAAGTTGAATAGGTAACGTCACATCAAGAAAGGAAGTGAAAATAAATGGCAGATGGAGTACAGTTACTTATTAAATTAGGTGTGGAAAATAGTTCTGCTACTAAGCAAATCAAGGAATTAACTAGCGAATTAAAAACGCTCGATAAAGAAATTAAAGGTCTTGATACGAATAGCAACAACTTTAATAAAAATATGCAAAATATGGGAACTAAAGTTGATTTGTGTAAAACTAAGGTTCAAGGTCTTAATGAAAAAATCGAAGTATATTCGAAAAGATTACAGGAAGCCGAAGATAGGGTAAAAAGAGCTAAAGATGGATTAGACGCATTAGGTGAACGTACAAGCGAGAATGCTAAAGAGTGGGATAAAGCAAATAAAGAATTAGAAAATGCTCAAATTCATTATAACAACATGAATCGCAAACTTGCTGAAACTCAAACAGAATTACAATTAACAAATAAGCAATTATTAGAGTTTCAAAAAGAAATGGCACGTATGCCTTTTGACAATTTAGCTACTAAACTAGACGGTATTGGTGATGGATTTAAAAATCTTTCTAGTGCCACAGCACCTCTTTCATTGGCTTTAGGTGGTATTTTTGGTACAGCTATTGCCACAGCTACAAATTTCGAAGAAAAGATGGCAGAAGTTGGAGCTATTACAAATGCCACATCTGATGATTTAGGTCGATTATCGGAAAAGGCAAGGGAAATCGGTTCTAATACTCAATTAAGTGCTAGTCAAGGTGCGGAAGCATTAAAATTATTAGCACAAGCTGGTTATGATGTTGATAAATCTATTGCAACAGTAGACTCAACTGTAAATTTAGCTATTGCAAGTAATATGGAATTAGCCGAAACAACAGGTATTTTAACTTCTATTATGTCTGCATTTGGAAGTAAAGCAGAAGAAGCCACACATATTACCGATATTTTAGCAACAACAGCTTCAAATTCAAATACAGACGTTTCTCAATTAGGTGAAGCGTTTAAGAACGTTGCACCGACAGCTAGTGCATTAGGTTATGAAATTGAAGATGTTTCTATCGTATTAGGTATGATGGCGAACAACGCTATTCAAGGTGGAGAAGCTGGTAATGCCTTAAAATCTATTTTGGCAAGTTTAGCCAAACCTACAAAAAATGCACAGGCTATTATGGATGAATATGGTCTTTCATTAACTAGAGCCAACGGTGAAGCTAAGCCATTCTTAGAAGTTGTCGGAGATATGCGTAAGGCATTTGGTAACTTAGATGAAGTTCAACAAACACAAATCGCTACAACAATGGTTGGTAAACAACAAATGTCTAAATTCTTAGCTATTATCAATGGTTCAGATGAAGGATTTACTCAATTAACAACAGCTATTGAAAATTGTGATGGTGCTACAGCTAAAATGAAAGAAACAATGGAAGATACTACTGCTGGTAGTATCAAAGCATTGAAATCAAAATTAGAAGAAATGGCTATTCAAATTGGTGAAAAACTATTACCTCACTTAGTTAGCATTGTCGAAATTATTGGTGATTGTGTAGATTGGTTCAATAATCTTGATGATGGTACACAGGATTTAATCATTAGAATGGGATTATTTGGTGTTGCACTAAGTCCTATAAGCGGTTTAATTGGTAATATTTTCAGTGCTTCTAGTAGTTTAGCAACTAAATTAGGTGATTTAGCTGTCAAAGGTGTTGAAGCTACGGATGGTATGCAAAAATTACATGGTGGATTTGGAAATGTTTTAAAAGGTATTGGCGGTACAGGAAGTGGATTAATCGGTGGTTTAGCTTCATTAGCAACCGCATTAGCTCCATTTTTAGTAGGTGGAACTGTGGTTGTAGGAGTTGGATTAGGTCTTGCTGGTCTTGTAACGGCTTTCCAAAACATGAATCAAAAAGCCGAAGAAGCGTCAAGAGGATTTGATATTAATACAAGATTAATGCAAGAAGGTTCTGAATTATTAACTAAAAAAATTAATAGTAATTTAGATGAAATTTCATCTAAAATTGACACATTCAAAACAGAAGGTGTTACAGAATTAAGAAATGCTTTTGTTAATATCGCAAATGACGCAGAGCCTAATTTTGAATCATTCAAATCAATGATTAGTCAACAGTTAGCAGATACAAAGTCAAAAATCAACTCTGATACTAATGAAATGGTTAATTCATTAGCTACTTTCAATGATAATGCAAGTGGTAAAGTTGTATTTACTATGGAATCATTGAAAAATTTAAGCGATATTCATAGTGAAAATATGTTTAGCGGTGTCGAAAATGCTTACAATACTTTAATTACAAATATCGACAATCAAGGTGATGTAATTAAGGGAATTATGGAGCAACAAGGAGTAGATTACGCAACGGCTTATAATATTTGGGAACAACAAGTATTATCTGATTACGGTGTGTTCTGTAATGAGATGATGTCAGCACAATTAGGATACCAAACTGAAAGTATTAATGCTCTTGAAGAACATTTAAAAACGCAAAGTATCACTAATCAAGAAACATTAACACAAGCTAATACGGCAATTCGTGAAGGATTAGAGCGAAATAATGAAGTTGCTCGACAGGCATATGATGAAAGAGCTATTGCTGTTGCACAAGCTGACCAAGAATGGTTAGACCAAACAGGACGTACAAGAGAAGAATTATATAAAATTAATGATTTGATGTACCAAGAACAACAGTTAATCAATAAATTAAAAGCAAATGAAGAACATCGTACAGCAAATGAAATAGCTTATATTCGTGGTATTAAAAATCAAGATGAATATGAAAAAACAAAAATTCATTATGACCAAATGGAAAAAATCAACCAAGATAAACTTGACGCTATTACTACGATGATTAAAAATGCTAGTGAGGATAATACTACCACATGGGAACAATCATATGACGCTATAGTAAAGGCTACCGAAGATGGTTATAGTGATTCTGTTGTCTATACGCAAGATTTTTGGAATAAATTAAATCAGTATTTTTCAAAAGGTGGTACTGATATTAATGAAGCTATTAATTATGCTATGGATGGCATGGAAACTAAAATTGAAACTTCTACTAATCAAGCTGTCCAAGACGCTCAAAATATGCAAAAGAACTTTGAAGGTGCTATGGGTGGTATTAAAGTTTCATCAAATGATATGAGTACAAATGTTGGGAAATCAACTAACAAAGTTTCTGATGATTTCAAGAGAATGGATGACCGTATTAAAGATAGACGTAATTCTATTTTAAGTCAAAATAAAGACATTGCAAAGAGTGTTGACGATTTACCGAATGGTAAAACAATCGAAATCAAAAGTACAGCAGATACAAGAGGTATTACTACAATGAAAAATAGCTTAAATAGTTTATGGGATATAGCTAGAAATGCTGTGTCTGCTGTCGGTCAAGCTATTTCTGGTGTTGTTGGTCGTAGTATGGATAACAACGCACCTTATGGCGGATTTGACCAAGTTACTCCTTATACAGCTATGTCTACAAGTGAGCAACCTTCTGTATTTACAACCATTTCAGATGAAGGTGTTAGTGCTTATGCTACTAGAGATACTGTCGCTTCAACTATGGTTATGAACTCTGTTAATAACTATAATACAAATAGTATGAGAACAGCTATGAATAACACTAAATCAAGTAATAATGAAATGATTGAACTTTTAAAACAAATGGCAAACAATCAAACACCTAACATTACTTTTGAAATTCATGACAATAAAATTAGTTCCGAAGATGATATTTACAGATTGACGGAAGAAATTATGAAACAAATGGACTTTATTTTAAATGTCAAAAATAGACGTTATTAGTAAA
>ENA-OONB01000048-OONB01000048.1-viral-metagenome-genome-assembly--contig:-NODE-48-length-8609-cov-12.966282_pt1 | contig 8609 bp, 11 predicted proteins | sample MGYA00245309_ERZ501080 | MGnify/ENA primary metagenome ERZ501080 (study PRJEB25959, sample SAMN05341348) | viral metagenome | host: human-associated | place: USA: California | collected 2014-04-21 | study... | reverse complement strand
AAAAAAATAGAGTTAATAGTACGTAGGGCGCTAAATTTAGTGCCTCGTACTTCTGAAGGGGTGGTTAGCTATGATGTAGATAATCTATACCCACAACGTATCGCAAATCTTATCGACGCCAGTAAGACCGCTACGGCGTGTTGTGACAAGGCGAAAGAGAACATTATTTGCGAAGGGTTCGTTAACGAAGAATTTGCGGCGAGAACCAACGAGCACGGGCAGGACATGAACGACGTTTTAGAGTTCGTAGCCGACGAGATACCGAGATATAGAGGTTACGCGTTAATAGTACAATACGGCGGCGATGGTCGCCCTTTGTACTGTTATCCCGTGCCATTCGGCTACGTTCGTGCCGTTCTTAATGAAGATTATAAAAGGGATTCAATCGTGCGGAAATGGCGTGTATTCGATAACTGGGAGCGCGAGATGCTGAAGGACACGAACGTTAAAACGGGCGTGGTTTATCCGAACTTCAACCCGAAAAACTTTTGGAAGGAGTGCGAAGAGTACGGAGGTATTGAAAACCATCCGGGGCAATTATATTACGCTAACTTCTCAAACCGTCGCCCCTATCCTATCAGCCCGTTTCATGCAGTACAGCCGGAAATGGGAGCAGAACATGGGAATGCCCTGTATGTTGAGAACGTACTGGCACGTGGATTCCACGCCTGTAGTGTCGTATCGCATGGAATGTTTCAAAGCGATCAGGAGCAAAACGAGTTCCGCGACGCTATTACCGAAATGATGGGGGTAGAGGGAACTGGCGCGGTACTCACCGTACGAGACGAGAATGTAGCATTACAGAGAAGCCCTTTATCCGGGTGGATCAGATCGGTACGCCTATTGATTCCGACTTGTATAAGTCGTATTGCGAGCCGTTGCGGAAAGACATTGCAATTTCTTGTTTCACCATTCCGATCCCGCTTATTGATTCATCGTTGATAAGCTTCTCAAACGCGTCGGGCGAAGTGGTTAAGGAGATGCAACGCGTTTACCGCCGTTCATTGTCACGTGTCCGTGATAAGATTTCCCGTGACCTGGCGTATATATACGACCTAGACCCGGAACTAACTAAAATTAAAAACGATTTGGAAGGCGGCGCGGCTACGCCCGCCGACCAAGTAATAACAGATTAATATGGCCTACCCGATCCAATTACTACGAGATTTGTTTACGATCGCGAAGGACGTTAAGGACAGCGACATTGAGAAGGCATTTTACGAAGCCGATATGCTCGACATGTCGCCGCAACTTCACCGATCGTATGAAGAGATACCGCCGGAATATCTGGGTGATACCGCGGCGCGTACAGGAGCTAATAAAGTATTATGCTACTACGCCTTTGCACGCTACTTGCAGACAAGCGAGCAGCAGAGCACGGCTAGCGGCCTAAAAATACAAAACTATAATGGCAGCTTCGTTTTAGCGGATGACAACAAGGCGAGGCGCTTTGAGGCGGAACGCGGCAAAGCTGATTTATTTATAGTCCCGTTAATCAAGGCGTTTAAAGACGCTAAACTGATTGAAGAGGAATGTTCACACAGGGCACAATCACGGATATGTTTGATAAAATAATGGATGGAGTTTTTGATACGGCGCGTGTCGCGTCTCTAGCTTTCCTACTAACCGTTACTAACGACGTGATGACATTCTTTGTCCTGATAATCTTATTCGGGACGTTGAATTTTATAGTAGGACTTATCGCGGGTTTGCGGGCGGGTGAAAAATACAGCCATAAAAAGGCTTTCCGCGCCTTTTTCGAGTATGCTATCGCGGCGATCGTGATTCTATTCACAGCAGCAGGCGCGCGGCTTATCGAGCCGGGCGGGAACCATACGGACTTATTACGGTTACTTACAACGTTATTCGCGTTGGTGTATTCTAAGAATATTATCCGTAACTTTAAAAAAATCCAACCGGATAACGAGTTTATAGCGGTACTGGATATTCTGATCAATACTAAATATTTGGACTTTATAAAACATTTGAAAAATGCGAAACTTCACAATTCAAGAGCTAACCGCGTCAGCAACAGCGGAAGCGAAGAAGATCAAGAACGATCCGACACCGGAAGCAGCGGAGAGTCTGAAACTGTTAGTTGATAACGTGCTAGACCCTCTTAGGGACGCGTACGGCAAACCAATCCGAGTTAATAGCGGATATAGATCGCCCGCCCTAAACGCGGCGGTGAAAGGATCTAAAACGTCGCAGCACATGAAGGGGCAAGCGGCGGACATTACAGTGGGAAGCAAACAGGAGAATAAGAAACTCTTCGAACTGGCACAGGAACTTAATTTGCCCTATTGCCAGCTTATCGACGAGAAGAATTTCTCCTGGGTGCATATCTCATACGATAAGAACAATGTGAAACGACAAATACTCCACCTATGAAAATAACGCTTAATAAGATGCTGGTGTGTTTGCTTGTCCTTCTAGCCATTTTACTATATGCATCGTATAAGACTATAAAAAGGCAGCATAAAGAGCTAGAACGGCAGGAAAACAACCTCACCGCGCTTAACACCGAGGCCGTAGCGTTCAAGACCACGGCGGGCGATTACGCGGAACAGGCTAGGCAGTTAAAGCTAGAGAAGGACGAGCTGGAATTGTATAACGCCGATCTATATAATAAGGTACGCGAGGCGGGGATAAAGATACGGGAGCTAAGGAATGCCACGAGGGCCGAGACAGTTACCCGGGTGGACACAGTGGTTAAGACAGAATACAGGGATGGGGGCAAAGAAAACCGATCTGCGCACTATTTCGATGGGTGGAATGATATACAAGTTGAATCCAAACCGGACACAACAATTATAAAATCTAGCAGTATCGACACGATCGACGTGATCGGATCGGTCAAGCAGAAGCGGTTTTTATTCTTTCGGATCGGAAAACCGAAACAAACGATAACCGTATCGAATAAAAACCCAAAATCCAAAATACACGTGGAATTCTCGGCAGAATTCGACAAATAATGCCTTCCATCTTTTATAAACGCCCTTTCATCATTTACACTTGAAAACATAAAACGCTGATTCATAACGAGTTGGCGTTTTTGCATGTAAATGATTAAAATTTGTATCTATTACACCTAACGTGCTTATTTATAGTACTTTATCTATCAATATATATCTAATGTAAAAGATGTAAAGATGTTATATAGAGCTAACAGATAAATATTAGATAATCTATAATATATGTAAATATATGGATTAATATGTGAATGAATTTATAGAAATATTTAAATATAAACTAATAGGGAAACTATGTTTTACCTTTTACATTTCACCCGTTTTTGCCACATAACTAACTGATACGCAATTAGTTAAGGGTGTAAAGATCCGCTTAAAAAGGGCTATTTGTCATTTACACCGTTATCAAACCTTCAAAACCGTTAATCAGGGTTAAATTACTAAAGTTTTTTGGGAAATAGTTTTGTAGTCCAGAATAAAGCATTACCTTTGTAACATCGAAATGAGAAACCAACTAAATTTGTTGAACTATTCCGATACCGGAGAATCGTTTTAAACATTACTAGATATGGCAATAGACATTTATAGATTAGAAGCGTTCTTTTACAAGATTATACGGGAGAAGATTAAAGCGTGCAAAACGATAGGCGAGGCTACAATGCTATACGGCTATCCGGGCAACTCGAAAATGGTGTTCGATGATTTGCAACGAGAAGAAGAAGCCGGAAAAAAGTTTAAATATAAAATCCGGGGCTTTATAATTCCACACGCCAAACGTTACGAAACTATTTTCGAACAGGCCCGGAGCGCCGCTTATTCCGATCACGTACAAACTTATCGAACGTCTGACAAATTGAGTTTTAAATTTAATGAAAAAATGAAATGGAAAAAGTAGAACTTATCACAGTGGCGGAAGCCGCCCGGTTAGCGGAGTGCACCGAAAATGCCATACGCTACCAGCTCAACGCCGGAAAGCTCACACGGTACGAGAATGGGACGGGCAAAATTAGAGTGAACAAAAATGAACTATTAGAAACAATTTTTAATTTTAAGAAGAAATGAAAGTAGTGATCGAATTAATTGGAAATGAGAGTAAACATGATTTGTTGGCAACGTCTAATTATTTGCGCGAGCTGGCAGGCGAAGCCGTACCAGAAGTAACGGAACGTAAAACCGACCTTGATAAGTTGGCGGACGCGGTTGTAGAAGCAACAAAGGTGAAGGACGAAGAGAAGCCTAGAACGGTGGCCGAGATGATAGAATCAGAACGCGCCAAGACACGCGCTAAACGTGCAGCGAAGCCGGCACCAGCAGAAGAGCCTGCACCAGCAGAAGAGCCGGCACCGGCAGAAGGGCCTGCAAAGGTGGAAGAGCCTGCACCTGCACCGGTAGAAGAGCCGGCAAAGGCGGAAGAGCCTGCACCAGCAGAGAAGAGTATACCCCGGTTCACTATCGACGATTGCAAGGCTTATGCGATGAAAGCGTTGAACGCGAAGAAACGCCAAATTGTACAAGAAGCGTTTGAGCATGTAGGCGCGTCCAGTTTTCCGACGCTGAAAGAAGAGATGTTTAATGATTTTGTTAAATACATTTCAACCCGTCTATAATGGGACACGCAGATAGAGACCACGCGATTTTATCGCCGAGCAGCGCGAAACAATGGATAAATTGCACTCCATCGGCGCTACTAGCGGAAGCCGCAGGCAGCAGGACAAGCGTTTACGCGGAAGAGGGCACACTAGCCCACGAAATAGCCGAATACGCGTTGACGCAATACACGGAAGGCTTATACGATCCGATAATTGATGAAGCCCTGCCAATCAAGGATGAACACCTTAAAAACCCGCTGTTTAGTATTGACATGGCTAATTACATTCGCGACTATTGCGATTACGTTATCGGTGAGGGTTACGAGATGGCTAAGGCAGACGGTTTTTGCGAAATGTTCCTAGAGCGTCGAGTAGACATTACAGACTACGCACCGGACTCGTTCGGATCGGTAGACGTAACGATTGAGTCGGACAAGACAATACACATTATTGATTTGAAGTACGGCACGGGCGTTAGAGTGTCAGCCGATCACAACGAACAAATGTTAATGTACGCTCTTGGAACCTTGAAAAGCCTTGAATCGGATCGTATCGAAAAAATCCGTATGACGATCGCACAGGTAAGATTAGATCACTACGACACGTTCGAGATGTCTAAGAGTGATCTACTTGATTGGGCAGAGAAAGTCCTAAAACCAGCCGCAAAAGCGGCAATACAGGGCAAGGGAAAGCAGGTTATCGGGAGTTGGTGCGGATTCTGTCCGGTTAAGGCCCAATGCAGGGCGCGACGTGACGCAATACTTGCAGACTTCGAAGAAAAGCCCGAACCGCTGTTATTGTCTGACGAAGAAATAACCGACCTTATCGGTAAGATCGACACTTACAAAAGTTGGATCGAATCAGTAAATAAGTACGTTTACGATAGGGCTATACAGGGCCATAAATGGGAGGGCTACAAGCTAGTTGCAGGTAGAACTAGCAGAGTTATCAAGGATGAGGCAAAGATACGCCAAGCACTCCTAAACGAGTTCCTAGAGGACGAGGTTTTAAACATCAAGCTAAAGGGTATCGGAGATCTTGAAAAGTTGGTAGGCAAGAAGGTATTTAGCGCGAGGTTTGGAGACGCGATCGAATCACGACCAGGTGCGCCGAAACTAGTACCGGAAAGTGCTAAGGGTGTGGAGTATAACCCGCTTTGCGACTTCGACATCGAGGGCTAACGGAAGTTAAAAAAACAATTAAAGAATGTATAAACGGTTCGAAGTTTAAAATAAAGCGATATCTTCGAACGTGAAACAAATTAAACTTAAAAATTATGAGTAGAAAATTGATCTTAAAAAACGTACGTTTCTCTTATGTAAGAGTTTTCGAGGCAGAACAATTCAACGGAGTGGGTGATTTTCATTATAGCGTAGTACTTCTGATCCCCAAAACTGACACCGCTCTAGTCAAGCAAATTAATGACGCGGTCAAGGCAGAAGCACAGGACTATTTTTCAAGGGACCCGAAATTCAAGGGGCGCGTGCCGGAAAATTACAAAAGCCCATTGAAGGACGGAGACGCGCCGGAGAAAGAAGGACAAGCCGGATTTGAAGGTATGTACTACATCACGGCAAAGCGCAAAGAGGAGCACGGGCAACCGATCGTAATCGACAAGGGTAAACGCCCGATAACCGTGAAGGAAGATATGTATTCCGGTTCTTGGGGCGTGGCTTCCATTTCAATTTACGGTTACAACATGAGCGCCGACAACCGCGGTATCACAGCCGGATTGAATGGAATACAGAAAGTAACCGACGATGATAGGCTAGACGGCGGATCAAGCGTCAACGACTTTGAAAATATGGAAGACGAAAACGACGGCCCATTCGGAATGAACGTTCCATTTTAAACAATTATTTCAAGTATAAACAATTAAATTAATTATTAATCAATCTCGTTAAAACAGGTGTAAAATGATTCTCAAAAGCCGTGCCGGGTAGAAGCGGCACGGCTTTAACTTTAAAAACCCCAAATGATGAAACCGATTTATATAGATTTTGAAACTTATTCAAGCGAGGACATTAAGAGCGGCGGCGCGTACAGATACACGCAATCGCCGGACTTCGAGATACTCCTTATCGGCTACGCGGTCGGCGCGGGACCTGTTCATATCGTTGATATGACGCAGCCGGTACAATGCGGCTACGAAGAGTTTTTAGGCTTGATCCGTGATGGGCAATACACGATCGTAGCGCACAACGCGCAGTTTGAACGGTTGTGTTTGATGGCGTACGGCATCAGTATTCCGGCGGAACGTTTTCTATGTACCGCAACTATGGCGTTATACGCCGGATTCCCGGAGAAATTGTCGCTCCTTTCTAAGGCATTGGACCTGAAAGAAGGCAAGAAGGGTACGGGGTTAGCCCTTATAAAATTCTTTTGCCAACCGCAAAAACCGACTAGAGCGAAACCGGAAGAGTACCGGAACTATCCGAAAGATTATCCGGAAAAATGGGAGGAGTTTATAGACTACCTTCGTTATGATGTCTTATCAGAGCGCGAAGCCATGGCGCGCCTAGACTATTGCAAGTTCCCACAGTCGGAAATAGACCTGTACAGGCTGGATCAAGACATTAATGACAACGGTATCGCCGTAGACATGGAACTAGCAGAACGGGCGGACGCCCTCAACGAGGAGTTTTGCAACGAATTGAAAAGCCGGATCAAAACTAAGTACGGCATATCCTCTTTAAAGTCCACAATGCAATTAAAGGACTTTGTAATGATCCAAACCGGAAAAACCTTCGATTCATTCCGTAAAGAGGACATAGAGGGGATTATGCAGGAGTGCGACAACGAGCGGGTAGACGAGGTTTTGAACGCCCGGAAGATCATAAACAAGACGAGCAACGCCAAATATACCGCGATGCGCAATTGTGTGTGCTTCGACGGACGCGTACATGGTTTGTACCGTTTCTATGGTGCGGGCCGTACTGGAAGATGGGCGGGTAGACTAGTCCAAATGCAGAACCTACCGCGTAACTATATAACCGACCTTGACGGCGCACGCGATAATGTTAAACACATGTGTTTGCGGGACTTCGAAACGTTTTGGGGGATGTTCCCGATACATTGTCACAGCTGATCCGCACAACGTTTGTAGCCCCTGGGGGCGCTACATTCCATATCGCCGACTATTCAGCCATTGAAGCCCGTGTACTGGCGTGCCTGTGTCGTGAAGATTGGCGTATTGAAGCGTTCCGCAACGGGAAAGATATATACGTAGTGTCCGCAAGCATGACGTTCAGTTTGCCTGAGGATCAATGCGGAAAAGGCACTCATTACCGCCAACAGGGAAAAGTAACCGAGCTAGCCCTAGGCTATGGCGGTTGGGTGGGCGCTATGTCTACGATGGACTACGAAAAGGCAATTGATCCGGCGTTATACAAGGATATTATATTGAGATGCGCGCCGCTTCTCCGAGGGTGGTTGAGTTTTGGGAGGCGCTGGACAGCCGTGCCAAACTCTGTATTCGTAACAAGAGGGACGTGGAGGTTATCCGGTACGGCGTACACGTTTGTACATTTCAATGGTTTAAAGAAAACAATTCTCTAGCAATTTTGTTACCTTCGGGCCGTCGTTTGTTTTACCCGTTTTGCCGGATAGCTACGAAAAGCGTGAACGGACGAGACAGGGAGGTTATTATGTACAAGGGCCAAGGCCTTACAGGAAATTGGGCCGACCTGGACACGTACGGCGGAAAGCTAACCGAGAATATAACGCAGGCAGTCAGCCGTGACCTTTTGGCATATGGTATGCAGGAAATCGTAAAACGTTACCCGGCTGTTAAAATCGTGGGGCATATTCACGACGAAACAGTGAACGAGGTACCTTTAGATGATTTTGGCGAGCCAACCGTGTCACTTAAAGAGATTTGCGAACCATGGCGCTACGCCAAAATGGGCGGACGCTTTCGGGATTCCGTTGAAGGCAGAAGGATTCACTAGTAAATATTATAAGAAAGATTAATTAACATGGAAAAATACACCTTATCACTTGCAGCTCTTCGGCTTCATTGAAGTGGAAAGCGGTTCGCTTCACATGG
>ENA-OONB01000047-OONB01000047.1-viral-metagenome-genome-assembly--contig:-NODE-47-length-8789-cov-2.990187_pt1 | contig 8789 bp, 5 predicted proteins | sample MGYA00245309_ERZ501080 | MGnify/ENA primary metagenome ERZ501080 (study PRJEB25959, sample SAMN05341348) | viral metagenome | host: human-associated | place: USA: California | collected 2014-04-21 | study: EMG... | reverse complement strand
GATGGGCGCTGCCGCGCTGAGCGGCGGGTACGGCTCGAGCTACGCAAACAGTGTGGCCCAGCAGGGCTACCAGCAGGCCATGGCGAACGTGGACAGCGGGCTGGCCGGGCTGCGGGACAAGGCCCTGACTCTGTACCAGCTGAAGCAGAACGGCCTCTCGGGACTGCTGAGCGCGCTGCAGAATCAGGACAGTCTCGAGGCGGCAGAGCATCAGGGGGCCGTGGCCAACGCGCAGGACTGGCGGGACTACAAGAAGAGCCGGGCAGACCAGGCGGCGCAGGAGAAGAACGACTTTCTCTCGAACCTGTGGGAGATGGCGAAGAGTGCGGGCAGAGCCGGTCTGACGGCCTACGACACCTACAAGGCTACACCCAGCAGCAGTGGGAGAACGAGTTTGCCCGGGAACAGTGGGAGTACAACAAAGAGCGCACCGGCCAGAGCGATGCACTGAATGCCTACGAGCAGGCGTTCAACCTGTACCAGCAGGGAGCGGGCGATGCCGCGAACGCCGTGCTGGGCCGGTATGGTCTGGATACCGGAATCTTCGACAATTACAGCGGCGCACCCATCACCCGCGCAGACAAGGCGGGTGCGCTCACGACCGCAGCCGGGCTGGCAGGCGGCGGCAGCGACGAGGCTGCACGGGCGGTGCTGGAACTGTACGGCCTGGATCCGAACTCTGTGGGGAATTACAGGACGATCGCAGGACGGCAGCTTGCAACGGCGCTGGCAACAAAGAGCGCAGGAAGCACAGGCGGCTCTTCGGGCAGCAGGAGCAGCGGCGGCACGAAAGGCAGCGGGGACAAAAGTGATGGCATCAAATGGAGTGCAAATAATCTGTTGACTGCAGCGGCATCGCCGGTCCGTCTGCGCCAGTTCCCTCGCCGTTTTCCAGCGTCTGGTAGCACACATATTTCCCGGGCAGGGTCATCTCGCGCCGGCCTTCGCCGTCCGTGGCCATCAGCATCCAGAGGCCCTGCCGCGCCGTCGTGAAACGTCCGTCCACCGGAGCGTTATTATTTCCATCCAGCAGCATCGGCTGCGGCACAGTCCCGCCCTCCTGCTCGATGTGCAGCGTCACGGCCATACCGGCCCATGTCTCCGGCAGCACGAACTCGAGCTTTTCCACGTATACGGCGCCCACGCCGCCCAGGTACAGCGTCTCCGGCTCCGCCCTCCAGCCTGTCCCGCAAAAATGGTCCTTCACTACTCTTACTTTCACTTTGAAGCTCCTTCCTTTGAGAAAGGCTCCCCTCGCTAGGGGAGCTGCTTTGCAGCGCCGCCGTCAGGCGGACTGCAAAGCTGAGAGGTTTCCTTCCGGTCCGCTGCCGCTCTCAGTAGGGCAAGCACTCTATAAAAAGCCTACCACGTCCCCCGCAGCAAAACTACTGCGGACTTATTCATACAAACAAAAAGAGCAGGCGCCCTGGTTCATTACCAGAGCGTCTGCTCTTATCTTATTTCACCCCCTCCCACCAGTTCTTCTCGTCCTTCGCCTTCTCGGCCTTCTTGTCCGCAGCGCTTACCCACTGCGCAAAGTTCTTTTCCTCGTACAGGGGCTTTCCCTCTGCGTCCTCGAGGGCCAGCAGCTTCTTCTCCAGCTTCTCCCGGTCCCGGTCGCTTCCGGCCAGATACTCTTCCTTCACGCTCTCCGTGATTTTGCTCTTGATGCTGCCCTTGTCCTTGCCTGCGGTCATCAGGCGGTCAAGCTCCTCCTGCGCGTCCTCCACCCGGCCATTTTTCACTTCGTCCAGGAGCGCGTCGTATATGCTGCCGTCCTTGCCGCCCGCCAGCAGTTCGTCTGCCTTGCCGTCCACCGCCTTGTTCACAAGGTCGATGAGCTGCGCCCGCCGGGCCGCGTCCGCTTTGCCCTTGGCCCTGTCTGTCACAGGGGCGACGTCCAGCCCCTCCCGCAGCTTCTCAAATACGGCCTTTCTGGCCTTTTCCTCGGCCCGGGTCTTCCCGGCGTTCCGGGCCTCGGCCGCCGCCAGCACGTCGGCGTCGTACTGCTTCAGCCGCCTTGCCAGCTCGCCGTCCACCTTGTCCGTCTTGTTCATCTGTTCCAGTTTCTTCATCGCCGCCGCAGCCTCCTCGCTGTCCCCGCTCTGGATGGCGTTGTACAGCCGGTCGTACTGCCCGGTGGCCGAAGAGGGTGCAGAGTTAAAGCTAAATCCTTCGCCTCTGCCGATGGCCTGTGCATCCTCCCAGTAGCCTTCAAACGCCTGCATCACCTTCTGGATGTTCGCCGCCGGGACGCCGTAGAGTTCAAGGCCGCACTGGATGTCCTTCAGCACCGCCTTGTTCAGCTTCTGGTGGTGTGCTGTCAGCTCTTCCTCGCTCATCTCGCCAGTGTCCGTCCGCAGCAGCTTGACGGTCTTGGTAAAGGCAGCAAACAGGTCGTTCACCGCGCTGATGTTGGTGGCGCTCACCACGTCATAGTCCTTGCCGTCCCGGGCGTTGGTCAGGGCGCTGTAGATCTCCGAGCCGTACAAAAAGTTTCCGGCCGCACTTTCAGTGTACAGGTCGAAAAACCGCTTGCCCACGCTGGCCGCCGTGATGTCGCCGTTCTCGTCCTGCTCCTTGTCCCACCGGTGGAGCAAAAAGTCCGCGCCGATCTTCATCAGGGCAAATACCGCCGTCTGCACCACCTGGCTTGCCGCCGCCCGGCGCAGGCTCTGCCCAGCCCGCTGCACCTCGGCTTTGTTTTCCGCGCTCTGGTCGGCAGCATACCGGGCCTTCTGGCTTTGTAGTCGCCCACGGCGTCGGCCAGAATGCCGTAGTTCTGGAATCGCTGGGTGGTAAACATGGTCAGCGTCTTTACAAACTCGTTGTCGCTGCGCTGGATGCCCGCCCGCTGCATGGTGGTGTAGTTGGGCTGGGTCTCCTCGATGACCCGCTGGTACATCTTGTTCACGGCTTCCCAGTAGCTTCGCTGCCCTTCTCCGCGGCACCCTCGCCGAACTCCGCTGCGTGGCGCTCCACATACCGCTTTGAGCCCTCCCACAGCGCGGCCACCGTGATCTCGTCCATGCCGGTGATCCAGCCGGTCACAGCAGGCATGGCTTCCGACGCTTTGGCCACAAGGTTTTTGTGCGCGCCGATGGAGCTCATCTCTCCCCGCTTGGTGCCGCGCAGGCGGTATTGCAGCAGGACGTCTCCGTGCTGGCGTATCTCTGCTTCCACCGCGGCCCGCTGCTTGCCCGAGAAATTCTTCACGAAGGGCAGTACCGCCGCCATGGTGTCTGCTCCCAGCACAGCGCCCGCCGTGGGCAGGCTGGCTGCCTGCGCGATGGCCACGCCCGGGTTCACAGTCAGGATGGCTCCGGCGTAGTTGCCCCGCATCCTGTCCAGCGCCCGGCTCACGGTGCTGCTGCGGTGCCGCTGCGTGGTCTGCAGGTCGGTCAGCAGGTCGTTGATGTAGTTTACCGTCTCCTTTCCCCACTTCTCGCCGATGATCTTGTCCTTCAGTACACCGATGCCCTCTGCCGTCTCCACGTGCTGTTCAGCACCCGCTGCACGTCCCGGATGGGCGCGGCAAGGCCCGCATAGGCTGCCGTGTCCCGCAGGCTCCGCTTCACCACGTTCTGACACTCTTCCAGCAAAATGGGCTTGTCGCTCTTCACGCGCTCCTTCAAAAAGCCCCTGCCCTCGATGGTGGCATCCATCTTCACGCCCTCGATCTCCGTCGCCAGCGTGCTCCGGTCTACCGCGATGGGGTAGTAGTTCTTCACGGTGGCCCGGTCGTAGCCCAGCAGCTTCATGCTGGTCTCGTTGATGAGGTTCGTGGTGTACCGCCCGAAAAAGTCCTCCATGTCCTTGCACCAGTTTCGGTCATAGTCCGTCATGGCGTCCTGTACCGTCTGCAAAATGGTGTCGGCCATCGGGGTGCCGTCGGCGTTCACCAGCGTCCCCAGCATCACGGTCTGGCTGCGCTGGTAGGCTCTCTCAATGTTGCCCTTGGCGTACTGGGCAGCATCCGGCAGGGTCAGGCCGCCGGTCATCAGGTGGTGGCGGCTGTCCTCGTTGCGCAGCAGCATGTACAGGCTGCACAGCTGTGCGTGGTTCAGCGGCACGGCGTTGCCCTTGCTGTCCTTCAATCCGATGTCCACCAGCTCCGCCCCCGGCCCGGCAAAAGCTTCCACCTCTTTCAGGTGTTCCTTGCCGGTCACGTTGGCAAACAGGCTTTCGCCTTCCACGAGGATCTCCGTCTGCCGCCGCTGGCCGTCGTTCAGCATCTGCCCCAGCTTCTCCATCTGGCCGTTTTTGGTGTAGCCGCCCAGACGCCGGAACATTCTCGTGCCGCCCAGCATGTCCAGCTGGTAGCGGTTCATCGCGCCCTTCGCCTTTTCAAATTTCTCTCCGAAGCCGTTGCCCTCCGAGTTCAGCACCTCGTGGGCGGCCTTCATAGCTATGCCGTCCACTTCTTCCGCCCTCGCAAGGCTCAGGGTCTTGTTCTCGGTCCGGATGATGTGCAGCGTGCTGGCCGTAATAGCCTTCAGCATCCGCAGCTGATCTACCGTCATGGGCAGATAGGTGCGGTTCTCCGTCTCCCGGATGCGCTGGCGCAGCCGGTCCCGCAGCTGTTCGGCCTTGTCGCCGTCCGGCAGGGCCTTGGCTTCTTCCAGCTGCTGCCGCAGCCGGTCGAGCTTTGCCTGCTTGCTGGCGTTCATATCGTCCCGCAGTGTCTGGATGAGGTTTTCCACGCCGCTGTTCTCCCAGTCGGCGTGGATGCCGACGTCCATCTCTCCGCTGCGCCGGATGCTGTCCTGCAAGGCGGTCAGCTTGGTCAGGGCGTTGTTGTTCAGCACTGCCGTGTCTGCCAGCTTCGCCACCTCAGCGGCCTGCACGATGAGGCTCTTCTGTACATATTTCCCGGGCTTCGGCCGCAGCACCATCTGGTTGAGCTGGGCGGCATTGTTCCGGATGCTCCGTTTCAGTTCGTCCGCCTTCCGTCCTTCCCGGGCCTTCTGCACCCGCTTTTCGGCCAGTGCCTTTGCCACGGCTACGTCCTCGTCCCGCTGCTGCCGGGCCGTTTCAATGGCAATGGCATTCCTCTGGGCCTGTTTTTCCTGCCATGCTTCCGCCTTGCGCTGGTTCTCGGCCTCCCACTCCATGATCTCGTTTTCCTGTACCAGCAGCTGATGCTCCGCCCGGTCGGCTCTCCGCTGCTCTCCGGCCACCTGCCGGGAAAGGTCGTTGATCTGGGAGCGCAGCTGTCGGCGCTCCAGCTTTATCTCGTCCAGCATCTCCTGCCGGGCCTGCTTCATCCGGTTCTTTTCGGCCTTCCATTCCCGCTCGTAGGCTTCCCGCAGAGCGGTCATCTTCTCGTCGAGACCCGCTGCTGTGCTCACCTGTGCGCCCAGCGTTTCCAGATTCTCGTTGAGCTGTCGCTCTGCCCGGCTCACGCTCTTGACCTCGGCGCTCTGGCTGCGGCTGTTTTTCCGCATCCGGTCGGCAAAAGCCTTCCGCTGGGTCTGCTGCACGCTCTTCAGCCCCTTCGTCACCTCAGCCGCACGCTCCTCACTTCCGGCGGCCATTGCGGCCACTTCACGGTTGTGCTTTAAGATGCCCTCGAACACCGCCTCGGCGTCGGTCATCTCCGGGTGGCTCATGATGTCGCCGATCATCCGGCCCGCCAGCTCCACCTTGGCGTCCTCGTATTCGGCCACGTCCGCAAACCGGCTCATCATCTTGGGCTTGATGGTGTCGTGTACGTTCATCAGCACGTCGAGCCATTCCGTGCTCTCCATGCTGGCTGCGCCCGCCACGCCCGCTTCCTGTGCCGCCGAGCGGAAGAGTGCCGCCGCACTCTCCTTCACGCCGCCCACGGCCCGGGTGTCGTTCACGATGGCCTCGTACTGTTCCGCCGGGTTGCCGTCCCGGTATCCCTCTGCCTGCCGCAGCTTCACGCCGTGGCGCCGGGCCTCGGCTACCGCCTCTGTCCAATTTCCGTACCGCTTTACAAGCTCCGCCTTGGCTTTGCCGTTCTTGTCTACCGTGTAGGTCAGGTCATGCAGGTCGGGGTACTGGTTCCACAGCTCCGTGTTCCGGTAGGTGGCCTCGTCCAGTACCTCGCCCGCCAGCGTCTCGGCCAGTCCCTGCGCCTTGGCCATGTCCGCGCCCTCCGAGCGCAGATACTCCACCAGCGCCCGCGTCTCGTTTGCCAGCTTCGTCCGGTCGGCCCTGCTGCCGTTGGTCTTGGTCCATCGGATGGCGAGGCTCTCGAGGGCAGCGTCCGAGAGCCGGGTGTTCTTCGTCAGGCCGAAGAACTGGTTCAGGGTGTCAAAGGCCGCTGCCTTCTCCGCCAGTACCCGGCTGGCCTGCCGCTGCTGGTTCTGCTTTGCCTCCCGGTCGGCCTGTTCGGCTCGCTGGTAGCGGAATCGTGCCAGCTCACTCTCTGCCGGGAGTTCCCCGGTCTTGTAGTATTCCCGAATCTCTCTTACGACCTTGTCGGCATCCACCTTCCCGCTGTACTCCTTGCTGGCAGCCACCCGCCCGTCGGTGGTGGAGATGTCGAGGGTGAAACGCCGTTTCTCGCTGCCCAGCTGCTCCACCATCGCACGGATCTGTCTCAGCTGCTGTTCGGTCGGCGGGGTCTTTGCCGCAATGTCAACGCCCGGGGCCTCAGCCATCACACGCACATTGCCGTCTGCCAGAAACTCGTTCAGGGCCTCTGTGCCGTTGGACACCTCCGCCGGGCCGAACGCGTCCAGTATTTCTCTGTGGTCAGTGTCCCGGGTGCCGTCATTCTGCGCAAAATTCAGCATCCGGCCATCAGGCAGGATGTACCCTGCCCGTTCAAAACGGTCTGTCGTTCCAAACTGCTCCACGGCCAACTTCCGGCGGTACTCAGGCTTTCCGCCCGCCGCCTTGGCCTTGGTATCATACACCTTCTGCTGCTCCTGCTTCACGGCCTGTCGGGCGTTTTCCACTTCGGCCTGCGCCTGCCGCAGCTTATCGTTCACTTCGCCGATGCGGCTTTCCAGTTCTGCGCCGCGCCGGTTGAACTCCTTGCGCTTTTCCAGATAGCTTTGGTACTCTTCGCTGGCCCTGAATGCCTTGCCCTTTTCCGAGAACAGGCCATAGGCTTTTTTCTTTTCTTCGATAGCCCGCACTTCGTTGCTTTCCTGCCAGTTTGCACGCTCTTCCTTCAGGGCGCGGCGCTGACGTTCCAGCTCCCGGCTTTCTTTCTGAAGCTCACTCTGGTTTCGCCGGGATTCGCTTAGCTGAAACCGCACCGTTTTCTTCACAGGCTCGTCGGTTCTCTTGCTTTCGCCGGAGGGTTGTGCTATACTGTTTTTAGAAAGCAGCTTAGGGGCTTCACCGCCCTGCTCGGTTTTGAGTACCGAGGTAAGGCCGCTTTCCTGATAAATAGAACCCTTCGGCAATCTACTCCTTGAATCTTCGGATTCTACGTGGGTACCACCGAAGGGTTCTATTTTTGTAGGCTGAACATTTACAATGTCATAGAAAATCTCCCGTTCATCCGCCCTGATAGCTGTCAGGACATCTGCCTCATAAGCATTCGGCCCGATCATAACTTTAATTTTGCCGCGGTTGAATGCTTCTGCATTTTTGTGGTGGGCAGGTTCCCGGTAAACTTCATCTGCCGTTTTGATAATTTCATCCAAATTCGATGCCATCCGCATCTTGTCTGCATAAGCTTCAGCATTTTCCCACTGAAGCGCTTTGGTCGATTTTGACCAGACAAATTCATTTCGCCCGTCTTTATGGTTCAGAATCGTCCAGCCGTTCCGCTCAAAGCCGTTCGGGAAACGCTCCTTGATGGCCTGCTTGACCGTAGACTTCCACTCTTCCTGTGGAACATCTTTCAAAATATCTTCGTCGATTTTGATATAAGACTCTCCAGTTTTATCCTTCAAAATCGAAAACCGAACCCCCTGCTTTTCCGCCGCGCTCTCGGTCTTGAGGGCTGCGGCGTTTTCTTTTGCCGTCCGCAGGTTGTCCATGGCCTTTTCTGCGTGGGCGAAATACTCGTCCTGCAAAGTGCGCTTTTCGGCCTCGGCCAGACGCTTCGCCTTCAGGCAGCACGGTCGTCCGGGTCGATGGTCAGCACTTCCTTCGCCCGGCTGATGAGCCCATCCAGCATCTGCCGCACCTGCTCCATCACCTTGTGGATGGCGCCGCTCTTGCCTGCGTTCTTCTCTGCCTGCCCGCGCTGGAACGTCACCCAGCGCTTAAAGCTCTCCTCGCTGTCAAAGATGCCCCGCCATGCGTCGGCCACCAGCTCTTCCGCTGCCTGCTCGTAGGTCAGACTCTGGGCGCTGTAGTCCTCGAGCTTTGCCCGGACCATCTCGTCCAGGCTTTCGTAGCCGCTGCTCTTCGCCAGATATTCCAGCGCGTGCTCCTGCAAAGTCCTTGCGCCCTCGGCATCCAGTGCGTTGTACCAGTGGTAGTCCTCGTGCAGCACCGTGCCGAAGATGTCCTGCGCGTTGTCTCCGAAGAAGATCCGGGCCGTCTCGGTGTCCACATAGGCCCTGATGCTCCGGTCGTTCTGCAGCACATTGTACAGGATAGCATCCGTGCCGGTGGCCGCCGCATTCAGGCGGATGATCTGGTCGGCCGCGTCGCCCTCCGGCCGCATCGTGTCCTTGGCGTATACCTCGCCCCTGCCGCTGGTGCTCTCGCTGCCAAGCGCGCCGCCCAGTTCGGTCATCTTTTCGGCATACAGCATCCGTTCGCCCTTGCCCTGGGTGTAGGCGATCTCAAGGGCCGTCCGGCCGACGTCGGTGCTCAGGATATAATTGATGTCCGCCGCCGTGCCGCTC
>ENA-OONB01000046-OONB01000046.1-viral-metagenome-genome-assembly--contig:-NODE-46-length-9016-cov-4.538306_pt1 | contig 9016 bp, 16 predicted proteins | sample MGYA00245309_ERZ501080 | MGnify/ENA primary metagenome ERZ501080 (study PRJEB25959, sample SAMN05341348) | viral metagenome | host: human-associated | place: USA: California | collected 2014-04-21 | study... | reverse complement strand
AAAAAAGCGAAGTCCATTTCTTTACGAAATGGCTCCGCTAATTTGTCGTAGGCCGGGTCAGGCTCGCGGCTCAGATATTCAAAATCGATTAATCTGCTCGGAAGAAAAAAGGGCAGTCACGCTCCAAAATGTTGATAACCAGACCGCACACCTTAGAGTATCCCTCCGCCTGAATCAGTTCCTCCGCAAGTTTCATTCCCTCTTTAATCGGGACAAAAATATCGGAACCGGCTTCTTTCAAACCGTAGGCAAAGTACGCTTTTAACGACGACACGCCGAGCATTCCACCGCTTTCGCTCAGTGCGGCCAGAGTTGGTTTCTTTGTCACATTTTCAATTAGTTCTATTCTGCCTATGTTGTACTTCAACTCGTATTCTCTATTGTTAATCTGAATCATGTGAGCCTCCTATATCAGCCTGCGGCTTTCGCCGTAACTGTTGCGATACCAGCTTTCAGCGCTTTTCCTGAGGAATCCGCTTCAATAATCATAATCTGATTTCCGGTGACCGCCGCAATTTCGTCCGTACCGTTCCAGGCCGTCTGGCTAACGGCTTCTCCATACGCCGGATATGGTAGCGGGGCCTCTCCGGTTTTATAGTAATATTTATTTTCCGGTGATTTTACGGGATTTACATATACAGCTGTATCCCCGCTTTCAGCGCCTGCAACGGAAACAACCGTCAAAGGACCTAACGCGGCGGTTCCGTCCGGCATTGTGTCCGGTGCCACAGGGTCGGCGGATAAGTCAACCAATGCCCCCATACCCTCCAGCGTTAAGCTGTAAGTCATGGCGTCGTCATAGGGCGCTTCCAGCGGATAATCGGTGATCACCGCAAGGCCGCCAAACATTCCCTTTTTGGTTTTTCCGTTAATTACCTTTATGCAAACAGGATCTCCGTTCTCAAATGCCTGGGAAAGCACTGTATGGCTTTCATCATTCGGCACATAAAGGCCATCATTATCAATCGACCACTCTTTAGACCCGGCAAGCTTCGATTTCCAGCTCCCTGGGTATCTTTAGAAGTAACCTCGATAGAATCCGCAGAACGGTTAATGGTCAACCCCTGTTGTCCGCTGATCGCGAGCAAAGAAGATCCGTCCGCATTAAAAACCGCCAGCAAAATATCCTTGCCGGCTACCGCTTTTGCCGCAGAGCTTGTGAAATCGCAATAGTTGTTGCTGTCAAACGCAAATAACTGTAATTGAAACATAAATTAATCCTCCCTACATTTTGCATTTAAAACCGTAGCACACCATAAAATCAAAGGTTACAACAGCGTGTTTTTCTCCGGTTTCATCTGTCTGGATAGTTTGTACTCCGCCGTCCGTCTGCATTATCAGTTCGAAAGGCTCTGGAAGAACGATATTTTCTGTTAAAGCCTCTTGAAGCTGTTCGATCATTGTATAGACCCCAACAGAAGAATTTCCTTTCTCGGCAATCGCGTGAACCCAAACTGTAAAATTATCCCGAAACATTGTTTTAGTGTTGGCGGGTGTAGTGTTAATAACCTCCGCAAAATAAAACGGGCTGGGCGCGTTCACCGGAACAGCGTCATAGCATTTCAACTTGGTACGCGTCTGTATTTTATCCTGTATAGAGGCAATAAGAGTAGTTAGCCCAATTCTTTGGTAAGCCATCATTGTTCCTTTCTAATCGCATCTAAAAGGTCTTTTTTATAAATCTTCCGTTGTGTCTCTACATTACGCTGTAAAAACCTTTGGCCGGGTACAAAGCCGCCGTTTACGGTTCTATGTCCGTATTCCACATGCGGGCCGTATTCCTTGGTATACCCGACTTCTTCTCCAGAACTGCTTGATGATTGTCTGAGTTCTCCATGCGGCCCTTTTGGCCTGGTTTTTTCTGTGGATACCGGGGTTCCTCCAGACTGCCTTGCCCGGTTCAGCATCTGCGCTGTCTGCTTTTTTCTTACAGCTTCCCAACGAACAGAATTAAGCTGATTCAGCCTGTTTTCAAGCTCCTCTACCCCTTCCAAAGCGATTTTGAATCCCGCCATATCATCACTCCTTATATACCTTAACCTGTATTACGGTATATCTCGGGGCAAGGTCGATCTTTTGAGTGATTTCCTGACGGACACCGTCAATAACTGCGTGAGAACACTCAGGAAAATCCGAAAATAAAACCGGAATCGCAAAGCGCTGTTCGTTCCGGGTAACTTCTCTGCCTTCTAAAGAGATCTGTTCGTCTGTCCACGGAGTAAACCGGCATACCGTCTTTTTTACTGTGCTCCACTTCCCCCGGTTTGGTTTCCCAAGACGTCTTCGGTTTGACCCTCTTTGATTTGCAGGTCGCAGGATTTCCAAATCATAAAAAATGCACCGCCTTGTTATTTCCGTCTGTATCGTCGCGGTTATTCTTCCAGTCGGATATTTCTCTATCGTATTCTGAAAGAATATCCTCCACAAAAGAGGTTGACAGATTGGCTACGCTTTCAGAAGAGATACCTTCGTAATAAGTACGCCGGACCATTTTTATTACCGCGTCCACGCAGACAGAATCGAAAGCGGCTGGAAGCGTTTCGGCTCCCAACCGCAAACAAAGCCTGTCCATTATGGTTTGGATATACTCGTTCAACAGTTCATCAGAAACATTTGGATCGGTAATTCGAATCCTTACCCTTTGAAGTATATCCATAATTGATCTTCTCCATTAATCTCCTGCGTTTACAACAACCGTATTGCTTCCGGACGCAACCGCTTTATAATACTGATCCGCTTCTACGACGGTAAGCACCTGTCCGGTCGTTGCCGCAATGTCCGCGCCTTCCGTGAAATTAGGCCAGTTCCGCACATTCTGCCCATAGCTCACTGAAGCAGCGGCGCTCCCGAGACGGTACTTCAAAACGTTACCTGCCGTTCCGTCTTCCCCGGACAACGTGGCCTTTGTGGTTCCCACCGCTGAACCCGCAGAAGGAGTGACGGTCAAGGTTTTTAATTCAGGAGCATCGGAAACAGTAACAACCGCAATAGCGTTTAAATATTCCGCGAACAGCACAAATCCCATAAGAGCGTAGGATTCAGACTGTGCTCTCTCATAGTTGCCTTCAGTATGGAATCCAATATACGGCACCTGTGCATCGGTTGTATAGGAAAGCCCAGCTTGCGTAAACTCGGAATCACCCGGATCAACATAATAGGGAATGATATTGTTAACCGGGGTTGCGATTACGCGGCCCTGGGGAATTTCAGAGGAGAAAAACAGAATATCCGCGCCCAGGAAGTTTTCCACATAGTCCATACCGAAAACATTCTGTACGGTAATCTGCGCGCCGCCCAGGTATTTATAAACGTCCAGGGTATTAGCGAACACAGCAACGCTGGTAGCCGTTCTATGCATCTTCTTAAAAGCGTCCTTTACTCTGCCGATCGACATAGCGATCGCCATTTGAAAGGTGGTTTCCTCACTGGTGAGCTGACCAGTCAAGAGAAAGTTATAAAACTTCGCCAATACTTCGTCCTGAAGCTGTACTTTGAACTCCTCATCGGTCATGCCGACAGCAGTTTCAAGACCATATCTGGCAATCGCCTCAGCCGTTACGGCCTTTCTGTATTTTTGAAGTTCAATCGTGGAAAATTCAATGGGTTCCACCTCATACTGAGACAGAGGAATGATATCTCCCTCGGCCACTGAGCCATTTTGCAATTCTCCAGTAGCTCTTTTCGCCACCAGCTGCGTTCCATTCGCTTTTCTGATTGGCCGGGTGATCCCCATTACTTCGGTGAGGGCCGTAATGTTTCGGCCGAATGAGGTCACAAAATCAACTTCCCTAGGGTTAATGGAAAATTGCTGAGTGGTAATAGTATTAGGTTCAGCCGCAAATAACTGTAAATTAAATTTCTTCATCTTATTTACCTCCGTATAAATAATTCTGGATTCTCCGCCATTAATCGGCGTCTTTCATTTGTGTCTTTAACGTTTAGAATCTGCTCTTTGGTAATCTCAGACGGTTTTCCCGCAGCCTTGGGCGTTGTCCCTCTTAAAGCGTCCTTAACTGCGGCCTGCACCGCTTTTTTAAAAGTCTTCGCGAAGGCTTCTACCGCTGTTTTTGTTTGCTCAGCGTCTTCGGAAACCAAATTAAAAATCACCTCGTCAGGCAAACTGATTTCCTCGTCGGCAAGCATTTTTCTGGCAGTTTTCGCCATATCTGAAACAGCATTTTGCCGTTTTAGATCATTCAGCTCTTTTTCCAGCTGTCTGGCTCGATATTCCGCTTTTTCTTCTCGGGTCATTTGCGCCAGTTTTTCAGCTTCCGATACCTTATCATCGGTTACCGTCTGCCACTTTCTTTGAGCGTTGCTGACAGCTGTTTGGATAGCTTTCTGCACCCTGCGGTCAAACTCCGCCTGATTACCCGGATCTTTTAAAAAATCATCAAAAGAAATGGTATCATTTTCCTGCGATGCTGTTTGTGCTTCCGAGCCGCTGGCGTTGCTTTCCGCCCCATCAGCTTCTCCCTCAGCAAAAAGCTGCAATTTAAAAAAATCTTTTTGAACCATATATTCCTTTCCGCCCCAGCTCGTCCAATGTCCGAGCCATTGCATAGTTTAACGTCGTTTCGGACTAAATTTTATTTACACATTCCGGAAATTCTCCGGAAATTTGAGACACGCCAATAAAAAAGGAATCTACCAGGAGCTTTCCAGCTTCCGATAAATTCCCATAGCTTACGCTTACATTACCTGGCTGTATATTCGTTTGTATCTTGTCTGTGGTAAGCTTTTCCATTGATTCAATTAATGTCTGAAACAACGCGGTAACCCCGGCGCAAACAATATCCTGGCCTTCGGGAGCGTACCCCGCATGTCCGTGAATATCAAATCCGTTACTGTTTTGTGTGATCGTTATCATTTCTTTTTCGTTCCCTTCTAGGAGCTCTGCTACCAATCAGAGCCAATGCTACGATAGTAGCGCAGATAATTAAAATGTTAATCGTAACTACAGGCATTTCTATTCCCCTCCTCTCAAAAAATTTACCGCCTTTTCAACGTCCGGCATTCCCACATAATCGACTATCTTTCCTCCGTCTGTCAAAATCGCCGTAGGCAATCGGTTTACTCCGTATCGATCAGCGCAAGTCGGATTTTCCTGGACATTTATCGTTTCAACTTGGATAGGGTCTGCCTGCTCTAAAACGGGATTCATAAATTCCCGTTTGAAAAATTTACAAGGCGAACACCAAGGCGCATAAAAAAACAGCAGCTTTCTCATGTTTCATCAAGCCCCTCATTTTCCGCAATTTCTTCTGCTTTTTGCACGATAGAATCCGCATTCGCCATTACGCTGTCAAAGATAGCGTCAGCCTGTATATTGGCTGCCATAACCGCCTTATCCGACATTAGACAGTTATAATACCCTGTTATGATCTCGCCTGTATCGCTGTCAATACCGATCAGCGCCAGTTTTTCTACTTTGCGCTTATCCATATACCCGAGTGATTCAGAAAGCCATTGCGCATACGCTTTATCACTTATGACGTAGTTCATAAACTCTCTCCTTAAAAATGGGCATAAAAAACCACCGGCCGTTTTCGACTGGTGGCTTCTAAAGCTTTTCTTCAATTTGATCCGGCCAGACTGTATCTGTTACGGTCTTTCCGTCTTTTTTATTGATATCCATTTCATAGCTGCGCCGTCGTCAAAAATTTCAACAATAAATGCTGTTTCTCCGGTTTTTAAGAGAACCTTATCAAACATTTCTAGTCTCACAGTATCACTCCTTGTCTATATAAGCGGAAGTTAATCTCATCTGTCCCGTATTCTTATCGTCAATCCATGCGGTTATTACCTTTGCGGTCTTTCCATTTGGCCCCGTTAATTCCATTCTTACTTCGTAGCGTTTTCCCCAGCCTTTATCAGTTTTTTCCTTTGCTTCATACTCGGGAAGCTTATCATATATTTGCTGGATCAAGTCATCTGCATTTTCCATTGTATACCCTAGTGCCGATTTAAAAGCTTTAGCTTTGTCCTGATCCTTTTGGGGGTTGAGGGCATATTCTAAAAACTTCTCTCTTGGAATAGCAGCTTCCCAGTATCTGGGCAACTTTATTATATTACTTTCCGAATCTGATTTCAATCGATTTTCTATCGTTTCCGCCTGCTTTTTATCCCCTCCATGTTTTTTACATAGTCATCTATCCACTTATCCCAGTCACCCACTTCAAATTCCCAAGCACAATGGCACCAAGGGTGAATCGGCGGGAAGTTTACTCCCGGCTGACGTTCGCTGATTTTAAACACCTTATCAGCCAGTCCTCTGCATATTGTACAAGTTTTTTCGTCCATCAGCGGGGACAGCTTATAGTATTCAAAATCCTCCGCAAACGGCTGTATAGTGGATTCTGCCATTACGTAGGTTCCCTCTGTGTAAATCAGGCGGTAAGCGTCACGGCGGTTTACGTCGCTGAAACGCTTTCTAAGCTGTCTCACCAGCCTGTCGTAGCTGTCGCCGCGCGCGATTCCCTGCGCGATATCCTGATTTAAATATTGAGCCAGCTTCTGAGTATCATTCCAAATTCGTTTTGAAAAATTCTCGCCGTTGCTCCACGGAACATCAACAAACCTTTTTATGATGTTTGAATTAACAGAATAAAAATTCTTTCCGAATCCAAGCGCTTCCATGCTGTAATTAATGCCTTTTGCTGCTAAACGATTCAAGTGAGAGGTAATCTCATCATTATCCAGCCCGGCTATTTCCGCCTGCCGCATAATAACGGAATATTGCAGTCCCTCCAGACGGTTCAGTTTGTATATGCTCTCGCGAACCGGCATAAGATGGGCGTACTGCGGGTATTTTTTGGCAAACTCGTCCATTTGTTCAATTAGAAGCCGCTTGTCCTCGTCAGAAAGAGCCTCCATCAGTTTCCTGTATTCAATTACATTGTTTTCCCCATATTCCTGATAATAAGCGGCAATTTGTTTTTCCAGCTTTCGAAACTCGGAATCATAATACTTGGACAGTCTCTTTTTTAACTTTGATTCTTCTTTTTCAGCCGCTTGATTCAATTGTTTCTGCCGATTCGCCCAGTATGACATCTTCTACCACCGTTCTGTTCGTCGGATAATCTGTCATATATCCGTCTTCGTCCTGCTCCTTCTCTATTTGATCAATCTCATTCTGAACATTATCCACAACGGAAAGAACCTTAAGCTGCGTCTGTTTACTTGTAATTCCTGCAAGGTTGCCCGCGATCTGGCTTTCTTCTAACAGATTTGCCGGAAAGTTCTGCGTAAATTGATAAGACAGTTTCACCCAGTCGTCTTTTTTCATACCAGATACCGGATTACTGAAAATAAGTTTATAACGCCGGTTCATTCCGCTGGTAAACTTTCTTTGCTTTGTCATAGCTAAATCGCTCATAGCTTGCAGCTTGTATTTCAGCGCGATCCCAGAGGCAGATCCAAAACTCTCATCAGAAATATTAGCCACCATAGAAATTTGAAAAATCAGTTTTTCTAGCCGGTTTAATAGGTTCTCCTGGGTAGTGTCCCCGTTCGGTTTTTGCAAAAATTCTACTATGAGAGAACTGGAATCGCTTCCGTCAAAGTTTATAATGCGGTTGTCTCTTAAACTAGCCAGTTCTTCCTTTGTGAGCTTTGCTCCCAGTATTTTTAAATAGGCGTCCGCAAAATACGCTACGTCATTTGCTTTTTCAGAAATCGCCTCGTTGTACTCGTTAATCATAGTCATTACCGGCTCAAAAATTCCAATTTCTTCTTCGTTTTCACGATATTCCGAGGCTGGAACCCCTTCAAATCCGTGCACCTTTTCGTATTCCGGAAGAAAATGCAATCCCCCTTCCATTGTGAAATAGCGCACTGTTTGTTCATCGGACACACTGCCGCGAATAATCTCATCAGAATCCTTATAAAGCCTTACAAAGTATCTTGGACGCTCCAGCACAGAATCATCATAAATAAAAAACGCCTCCATCGGGGAAACATAAGTTATCCCAATGTTGGCTTGTTCATCTACGTAATAAAGTTCATATCCTTTCCCGTAAATGTCACATAATTTAGATAACTCCGCATTGTTATCGTCTTGATCGTTGTAGCTATCCAAAAACTCCACATATTCCGCAACTCTTTTATCTTCGTCACACAAGACCTTTATAGGAATACCGATAAAAAAACCGTTCATTGTATCTGTGATATATTTTGCAAAGTTAACAGCGATTCTCTTATCCGGTTTCCAATTTGGCTTTGATTTTTGAGAAAAAATCGGGTATTTCGTTCTATAGGCGTCCATTAGCGGATTATATCTATTCTGAACAATTTCTCTGTGCTTATCAATAAAGCATCCCAAATTCTCAACGGTTAACCGCTTATCGTTTGCCAGTCGAAACAAGTCAAATTCCTCCTTTTATGGGATTGTATTTCGTCCTCTGCTCAAGCTTTCTAAGAAGGCTCGCGGCAGAATCCGGGCTGTCGTCATGTTCCGCAAATTCAGAATAATCCAGAATTTCATTGATATATTCCGGATCTGTTGATTCCAACCAAAATATATCCTTCCATGCGCTCCTTAGATACGTCGATATTTTAACGAATTTATTCGTGGATTCGCTGTAGATATCCACCGCATAGCCAAGTTCCCTTAATTCTTTTGCCAGGTATCCTTTGTCAGCGTTCTTCTCACATGCAATTGACCCCGCCCTAAAGCGCTTATGTAAAACCGAAATTTCTTGTAAGCAATCGTCTACGTGTTTATTCCAGCGCTTTCCAAATCCGACAATACGCCCATCTGAAAGCCTTTTGAACACTGTATACGCTGTTCCGTCTTCTCCGTCGTAAGCGGCATCAATGTGCGCAAGCCCATTGTAAATGAGATACTCATCGTCAATAAATTTCGGGTTTTGGAACATAGCGTCTTTATCCGCAATGTGTTTCAATTCATAATTTGCCGCGAACAGTGAATCGCTCATAGACTGTCTAAGGGCGTTCAGTTTTTCTCTATCAATAAGGCCCGTGGAATAACAGTCAAATTTGTACGTATTCGATC
>ENA-OONB01000044-OONB01000044.1-viral-metagenome-genome-assembly--contig:-NODE-44-length-9204-cov-2.018949_pt1 | contig 9204 bp, 15 predicted proteins | sample MGYA00245309_ERZ501080 | MGnify/ENA primary metagenome ERZ501080 (study PRJEB25959, sample SAMN05341348) | viral metagenome | host: human-associated | place: USA: California | collected 2014-04-21 | study... | reverse complement strand
AACAAATAGAAAAAGACGGTTATTTTGTAGTAAAAGGCACACCGAAACTTGAATTTTACTGGGAAGTAAAGACAAGACAAAAGGGAAACAGAGACACAAGGATTGAACAGTCTGATATAACGGAAAAAGAAGATATAACGGCAGAGGAGCAGGAAATGCTCAATGAGCAAATGAGAAATCAGATGATGTTACTGTATGAGATGGAAAAGGATGAAATCGAAGTACAGGAAGAACAAAACCGAATAATTGAAAGAATGGAGGAATCAGAATGAGACGAGTTATCACAGGATTCAACGCCACAAATGCAGCACAGGGGCAGCGACTGGGGTTCACATACACGGAAATGACCGACAGCGGAAAAACCACCAGTGACAACAACAAAGGCAGCATGACGGTTTTGAGCGAGGAGCACAAAGCCATATTGATTGGCTGAAAAAATTCATCAATGACTGGATTGAGGAACAGGGAGAATAAAAGAGGCAGCACCGAGAGGAGGCGAGAGCATGGCAGCGTTGACGAAATTGATAACATACATCAATCTTGAGATGTCCGGAGACACGAAAAGATATTTAGTATCTGTAAAGCAGGGAGACAAGGCAACACGATTCATCATTGCGAAATTACTCAATAACGGTGAAGCGTACACAATCCCGACAGGGTCGAGAGTGGTCATCAATATTGCAAAGCCGGACGGGAAACATGTGTATAACACATGTACATATTCCGGTTCGGATGTGACGGTCGAACTGACAAATCAAGCACTTGCAGCCTCCGGAACGGCGTATTGTGACATTGAAATCCGGACGAGTGACGATTCACAGGTTATCACATCCGCATCGTTCACAATGGAGATTGAACCGTCGCAGAGGAACGACAATGCGATTCTATCAGCGAATGAGTTCACAGAACTTGAGAATCGTGTCAAGGGTCACATTGAGAGTATTGACAGCACGAATGAGGCAGTCAAGAAAGCGGAACAGGCAAGAGTGACCGCAGAAAATGCGAGAGTAAAAGCAGAACAGGCAAGAGCGACAGCAGAGAATAATCGACAGCAGAATGAAAACACCCGCATCCAACAGGAACAGCAGAGGCAGCAGGACACCTCACAGGCGGTCAAGAATACGAACGATGCAACGGATGAATCCAAGAGGGCGACGACAGCCTGCAAAGAGGTCACAGAGCGGGCAGAGGACGCATTGCAGAATCAAGAGCAGCTTGAGGCGACATTGAACACGGCGACACAGATTCGACAGGATGTGTCACAGATGCAGACAGCAGTTGCAGAGGCAAAGAAACAGGTCGAGCAGGACAAAAAGGATATTGATGACACGATTCAAAATTCACTGCTTGCATCAGCAGAAAAAATCCTTGAGAGTGTGCAGGACTATTTCAACCGTGCAGAGGCGTTATATTCGAGCATGTATCTTGATTGTGACGGAGAAACGCCATATCTGCGAACGGTGACACCGGTATTCATTGACGGAGCAACGCCACAGGTCAGAAATGCGAATGAGGGCGTTGATTTTGACGGAGGAACGCCGACCTCCCGACAATTAGCAGTATAATTCCATGATACTGGAAACAGACGGCGAAACGAACACAAAGGAGTGATTGTGTGATATATTCCATAATCACGGAGCAAAGGAGGTTGAACAATGGCAGCAATCAGACCATGCACCGGAACAACGGCAGACTGGAAAGCAGTTGAGGACACTCTGATTCTCAAGGAAAGAGAAATCGGAGTTGAGATTGACACATCCGGTCATTATCAAATCAGACAGGGAGATGGTAAAAAGAAATTTTTTGACCTGCCGATTATCGTTAACAATGCCCGTTATGAGGAAATACTGACATTGACACAGGGATATATGAACACCGTGAACAATTTCAGTAAGAACATGACGGAGGCGACGAACAGTGCAAACGGTGCAGCAGCAACGGCAAACAATGCAGCGTCGACAGCGAGTGCAGCAGCAAAAGCGTGTCAAGGCATTGTGAACGGTCTCAACACTATGGTTGATACCGTCACAAAGAAAACATGTGTCCTCACGGTTGAGGATGGAATTTTGACGATAAGGGAGGCTTAACACATGGCAAGCGGAGACGTAATTGTAAAAGTAGCAGACAAAGAAACACTCGACCGCACATATGCGAATACAAACGCTATACTGGCAGCAGTCGGGGAAGATGTAAGAATAAAGGGTGTAAAGCGTTACGGAATGAAAATCAACAAAAATGACAGCAATCCGGCGACACGATGCACATATCTTTTCGATGCGGTGGGAATGACACCCGCTGCGATGAATTATTCTGCCGGACGGTTCGATTTTGGAGACTGGGGAAACGTCTTTTTTGTAAAGAACAATTATCCGGCAATGGTCAAATATGACGGTACAGAAGATTATAAACTCGACCCGAACGACCACACAAAGAAAGCAGACGGAAAAACGGCATCCGATGTCTCAAACACGGCATACGGAGGAAATGCAATGAGTGTATTCGATGGCAGCGGTGACAAGGGCAAGATTTGGCTCTCGCAGTTTGAAGTCGGAAACTATGAGTACATGATTATTTCAAACGTCCAGTACGATGAATCATACAACGATGACGCATATGTCAGAGAGGACGGTTCACATGCGGACAAACTCTATTTCCCGATGTTTGGCGGTTCGTATGATGGAACACGCATCCGCTCACTTGCAGGACAGGCACTCATGTATAATACAAACGCATCAACAGAGATCGCAAGAGCAAAGGCAAACGGTGCGGGATGGAATATCGGCTCATGGAGCAAACGAAACCTGTTGAATTGTATGCTCAAGATTATGTCAAAGACAGACAATTCGCAGACTGCATTCGGACAGGGTCAGACATCCGGATATGTTGATAATGCGTCACAGAATTACGGACACCTTGCGACCGGAACATTGACAAACAAAGGACAGTTTTTCGGTTATAAGGACACGACCCATGAGGTCAAAGTGTTCTACATTGAAAAATGGTGGGGCAACCGTTGGGATAGAATCAACGGTCTGTTGATGGTCGGAGGAGAAATTCTTGCGAAAATGACACCTCCGTACAATCTGACAGGAAAGGACTTTGAAAAGGTCGGAATCACATTCACATCATCCGGCAACGGTTATCAGAAAGGAACAAAGTCAAGCAGATTCGGACGCATTGTCAATTCAATAGGTGGCAGCAGTAGCACATACACATGTGACTATTTTTGGTGGAATGCCGGAATTACTGCGGTCGCCCTTGTCGGCGGTAACTGTAACAATGGCGAGAACTGCGGTGCGGATTACTTGAATTTGAACAATTCTGCGGGCAATGCGAACTGGAACATCGGTGCGTCCAATTTCTTCTCATATCGGAGCGTTTAATCAAATGCAGCCTATATCCCACGCCACAAGGCGAAAATCATTCCGGATATAGGGTCGGTTGAGTAAGCATCCGCACAAAAACCGATAGGAGATAAGAAAATACTATATGAGAAGTTACAACAACCTATATGAACCAATGTTACAAGACGACTACATAAAACAGTGTTTTATAAATGCATCCAAAAAGAAAAAGAACAGGAATGATGTGCGGGAGGTATTAGAGAACCTCGATGAACACACAGAACTCTTGAAAAAGATGTTGACAGAGGAGTTGTTCATTCCGGACTATCACAAACCGAGCATCATCAACGAGAGCAGCAGCAAGAAAACACGCCGCATATTGAAACCGCATTACAAATATGAACAGGTTATTCATCATTGTGCAATAGGTCAGTTCAAACCGATTGTGATGAATGGATTGTATGAATTTTCATGCGGGAGCATTCCGGGCAGGGGTGTTCATTACGGAAAGAAGTACATGAGAAAATGGCTTGATTCCTACGACGGAAAGAAATTCTTTGTTCTCAAGATGGATGTTCACCATTTCTTTGAATCCATAAACCGGAGAATCCTCAAAAGGAAACTCAAAGAGGTAATTCGAGATAAACGGTTTTATAGATTACTCTGCATACTGATTGAGCATGACAAAATAGCACTCGTTGCAAAGATTTTGACGGATGCAGGCGTTGAGATAGATGCAGAGCAGACGAAAACGCTTGTCGGATGCATAGCATTTGACGACATCTCCGGAGCGTTGGAGATATTGCAGGAAATCGGCATCACAGGAGCGATGTTCGATGAACTGAAAGAAATTATTGAGGAGATGCGAAAAGGCGTTCCGTTGGGATATTTCACATCACAATGGTTCGGCAATTTTTACTTGAAAGCACTCGACCACTACATCAAAGAGAAACTCCGCGCAGAACATTACATGCGATACATGGACGACATGGTGATACTGGGAAAGAGCAAAAAGAAACTACACAAAATACATGCAGCAATCGAAACATATCTGAATGACAACCTCGACCTTGAAATAAAAGGCGATTGGCAGGTGTTTAGATTTGAATATCCGGTATTTGATAAAGGCGGGAATCCGGTACTTGATAAAGACGGAAAGCAGGTCACAAAGGGTCGTATGCTTGATTTTATGGGATTTCAATTTCACCATGACAGGACAACCATCCGGAAATCAAACATTGAGGCTGCGAGACGTAAGGCAAACCATATCTCAAAGCAGAATAAAATCTCATGGTATAACGCATCGGTGATGTTGTCATATATGGGATTGTTCAAACACACGGACACATACAACTATTACATTGATTACATCAAACCAAAAATCAATGTTAAGAAACTCAAGAGGATAGTTTCAAAGCATAGCAGAAAGGAGAACGAACATGACAGACTGGAAAAAGGTGACAGGAACACAGTCGGACAAGCCGGAGGAGGTCGACAGGACATCGTCGCCGTCAACGGTTTACCTGCGTAAGAACATCGAACAGGTGACAAGAGAGGTTGAGGGCAGCGACGGAAAGATGCAGACAGTGACCGAATGGCAGTACGACGAGAAAGAAATGACAGTCAAGGAATATGAGAACATGACACTCATGAAGTCAGTCGTTGAGGAGAACACATCCGGAATCGTCGAATCAGTGACACAGTTTCAGAAAGATGCAGTCATAGACGAATACACACAGCAGTTGATTGAGGAGGGGTTGATTTAGTATGAAAATGCTTGTTGAAAGTCTCAAAAGAATGTACAAAAAAGGCACTCTCACAAAGAAACAGATTTCCGAGCGTGTCGCAAAGGGCAGTATTTCAGCAGATGAATATGAATACATCACAGGAGAAAAATTCTCCGGCGGTGATGCAGAATGAGTCCGCTTGAAATAATATCACGATTGTGTGATGTGACGGAAAATCTATCAGCAATCGTGAAAAAGCAGCAAACAATCATTGAACAGTCGAAAATCGAAGAGGAGGTCAGAGCAGAACTCCGGCATGAGGTAGAGGGGGCAGACAAGGAGATGGATGTTCTCGAATACCACATGCGGAAATATTGCGACAACGACGACATCGAGGCGACAGAGTTCAGAAAGGAGAATGCCGTTGACGATTGAAATATCCCTGTTGCTCTCCGGAGTATCTGTTGCATGTGCAATCTTTTTCGGAATCTGCTCAAAGCAGAGAAATGAGAAGAAAGACACGCAGGAAGAGACGGAACAGAGAGCAACAACCGACACAATGGTGATGGTGAAACTTGAGAACATCGCAGACGACCTCAAAGACATCAAACGGGAATCGAGAGAGAACCGTGAGGAGATGAAAACATTGAGAGAGCGTGTTGTCATTGTGGAACAGTCACTCAAGAGTTATCACAAGAGACTGGACGGAGAACAGCATTCCGACCGATAACAGGAGGGCAGGAAACGGGCAAGAATCAACCTCACAGAAAAGAGGCAATACATGAGAATGACAGAACAGGAACGACGCATCAGAATCCGGCATCTGAAAAGAATGCATCGGATAAGAGAGCGAAAAGAGAGACATGACAAAAAGGTGTCCGGTCTGTTCATGAAACGTGTTGTATTCACTTTGATTCTTGCAGCATTTATCTTTACAGTCGTGATGATATTTGTGTTTTTACGGATGGGTTCAGAGCCGTCGACACTGATTGAGAATGTATTCAGATTTCTTTCGGTTGAGGGCGGGGCAATGGCACTCATTAAGTCCGTGAAAACGGTCAAGGGAACAAAGCCGAACGGAGAAATACAACACAATGATGAACCGGAGCAGAATGACGAGGAGGTACAAGGATGAAATACATCGTCGAGAATTGGTTCGTGATTGTGGGTCTGATTGCGGTATTGGCAGCGGGAGGATATGCGGTATATGTTTTCGTGAAAATGCCGTCAGACAAGCAGCTGAACAAAGTGAGAGAATGGTTGCTTTATGCAGTCACAAAAGCAGAAAAGGAAATGGGAGGCGGTACAGGTCAAATCAAGCTGCGATATGTATATGATATGTTCGTTGCACGGTTCGCATGGCTTGCAAGGGTGATCTCGTTCGAGGCTTTTTCAATGATGGTTGATGAAGCACTTGAGAAAATGAAAAAAATGCTTGAGAGCAACAAAGCTATGCAGGAACTCGTGAACGGTGAGGCAGGTGAGGTCGGTGAAAAAGCTATGTAATTTCGTGATCGGAAATATGCAGATGCTTGTGTTGATATATGCAATCATGGCGGTTGCCGTATTTGCAGCAGTCAATATTTTCTTTTGGAAAATCTCTTTTGATTTAGACAAAGAGATGCGGGAGGAAATGAGGAAATGCGGTGATTGTTATATCGACACGGACGAGGCGAGATTCGGAAAAGCGGTGACAAGGGTGTGCGGATTTATTCTTTCGATACCCGCTGCGTTGATGTGGTGGGGGACACCGTTGATCGTCGGATGCTTGATGCTATATGACAAAATACAGGAAAAGAATCCGGAATTATGCGGATTCACAGCAGATGAATTTGACAAGGAGGAAAACAAATGATTTCAAATTGTGGACATGATGAAAACAACAGATACAGCGGAGGAAAGGCGGGAGACCAGACGAGAACAGAGTGGCGGGTTATAAACTGGTATAATCGCCCGTGGAAATGTGTACTCCGTCATCCGGATGCAAAGGTTAGAAAAATGATCGCAAGCATGGCAAAGGCAGCAGCGGTCAATGACAAAATCGGATATGACCAGTCAGAGAGATACACATTTTGGGAGCATCTCAAGGCATCAAATTACGACCCTGCACAAATCACGATTGCGTGTGAGGCAGATTGTTCATCCGGTGTCGCTGCAATCGTAAAGGGTGCAGGCTACAGACTGGGAAATGAGAAAATGAAGAATGTGAGCATTTATCTCTATACCGGAAACATGAGAGCGGGTCTCAAGGCAGCAGGATTCGAGGTGTTGACAGATAGCAAATATCTGACATCGGATGCGTATTTGCTTGAGGGAGATATTCTCCTCAACGACAACGCTCACGTTGCGACAAATCTGACAACAGGTTCAATGCAAATCCTTATGATGTGGATGCTGCAAAAGTCACATTCGAGGATGTATATGAGCGATGGTCTGATGAACATTTTCCGACCGTCAGTGATTCCAACGTCAAGGGTTATCGTGCAGCATGGGCGTTGTGTGATAAACTTGCACAGATGCGTTTTGTTGATGTAAAGCTCGATCACCTGCAAATGATTGTCGATGAATCCGGCAAAAATTATCCGACGCTCCGGAAATTGAAAGTCCTGCTCGGTCTGATGTATAAATACGCCGTGATTCATGAGATTATTCCAAAAGAACGGAATCTCGTTGAATACCTCGACATCAAAAAGGCAGGAAACCCGAACGCATACAACCGGAAACCTTTTTCAAAGACAGAGGTCAAAAAGATATGGGATGTCAAGGATTCAAATATATATTATACTGTCATCCTCATGCTGTTATATACCGGATGCAGAATCGGCGAACTCCTCGACCTCAAGAAAGAAAATGTGAACCTTGAGGAAAGATATTTCAAGATTGTCGCCTCAAAAACTGCTGCCGGAATCCGTACCGCTCCAATCTCCGAAAAGGTTTATCCGTTCTTTGAATACTGGTACAACCTCAATGATTGTGAATATCTCCTCTCTACTCCGGATGGTGAGCATTTCAAATACCGGAATTATTATGATTCGTACTGGTCGCCACTTATTGAGACCCTCGGAATGAAACACCGCCCTCACGATACCCGTCACACATGTATTTCTATGTTGACGGTTGCCGGAGTGTCAGACAAGGTCATCAAGAAAATTGTCGGTCATAAAGGACAGGGCGTGACAGAGGTCGTATATACGCATTTTGAAATCGAGGAACTGATTGATGCTATCAACAAAATATAGAGGTGTGCCATGAATAGAACTGAATATAAAAACAATTTCGGGCGTGAGCATTACGAACGAATCAATCTCGTTGTACCTAAAGGCATGAAAGACATCATCAAGGCTCTTGCATCCAGTAAAGGAATGTCGGTCAATGCGTACATGCAAGACCTTGTCAGAAAAGACCAATGCGGTTTATTTGATACAATGCAGATTGCAGAAAAGAACAGAGAAATGATTTCCGGAATCACCGGAAACATGCACGACGGATATGACATCATTTTCAAGGACGGTCATTCCTGCCATTGCAGGACGAAAAAGGATGTCCGGTCATGTATCATTGAATACTGCAACGAAAAAGGGCGATTGAATCGTCCTTTTTTATTGCAAAAAATGTGTCTTACATAAGACTTGCAATGTCTTACACAAGACAGCATTTCCCGTGTTAGTTACCTGTTAGTTATGTGTTAGTTACCGTTGAAATTTCGTGTGTTTTTGTGGTGTCTGATAGATTTATCGGAATATAAAGAAATCCCCGAAAACTCGATGTTTTCGGGGAAAATTGTTCTTTCTGATATTCGGTTTGAATTATCGTTTGCATAACTCCGAACGCCTATTTTTGGGCATTTTTCAAGCATTTGTTCGTTACCTGTGTTTTACACATAAAACCCCGTCTTGTTTCCCGTTGTTTTATTATATCATAACTGCTCGAATTGTACATGCTCTGATTCTCCGGAGAGGTAAAGGTCGCCGATTGTTCTGACCATCTTCTTTCCGTCCACAACATGAATCTCTTTCACATAATATGACTGTCCTCTGATAGCACGACCGCAGATGTTATCATTGCCCCACGCTGCTGAACGTCTGATGTTGAGTGAACCATCGCAAACGACAGTCACTCTCATTTTGCCTGCG
>ENA-OONB01000040-OONB01000040.1-viral-metagenome-genome-assembly--contig:-NODE-40-length-10159-cov-5.154805_pt1 | contig 10159 bp, 18 predicted proteins | sample MGYA00245309_ERZ501080 | MGnify/ENA primary metagenome ERZ501080 (study PRJEB25959, sample SAMN05341348) | viral metagenome | host: human-associated | place: USA: California | collected 2014-04-21 | study... | reverse complement strand
TACACAAATGATTATCATTATACTCTTTTCTTTTTTCGGTATTGGCTGGTGTAGCATCTGGCATCCTTGTTGAACTGATCATGGCTATACTTCGCAAGTGGTTTGGCCGGAAAAAGAAGTAAAACAAACGGCAACCAAGCCCAAAATAAAACCCCTCGGTATTAGCGGTACCGAGGGGTTTTTGGTGCATAAATGATATCACCATTTACTCTTTTCTGGCTTCAATATATCATATTGGGTCAGATAATTCAAGTATATTCTGGTTTTGAAATTTTATGTATGATTGTGCGATGCAAAATTATTGAAAAATGTAAAGTGAGCTAAAAGGTGCCTCAGGAGATTTCGGATATGTGAAAACCAGTCTTGGGGTAGGTTTTTTGCACAAAAACGCATGTTTTTTGATGTAATCTGTAAGGTTTTCCGTAAAAGAGCATGTCATATCCTATAAGAGGGGAGGCTTCTGGAAACCTCAATATGCGATTTTTTTAGTCTGTATACTGAAAAATGCGTATTTAGTCAGAAAGCTGTCTACAAAAAAGAAAAGAGCAGCGGATGAGCTGCTCTGTTATGTAAAGAGATGTAAAATTATTTAAAGATGTAAATAGCAGAATTTTCAGCATTGATATAATCAGAGTAATCGTATGAAAAATGTTCGCCAATTAAACTTATTTTATCTCCTTCTTTTGGAAGAAGGTCTTCGGTAGTATTTATAAAACAAGGTAACGTGTTGCCAGGACCGTTATTAAGATAGATTACATAATTAGCGAATCTGTATGCGGATGCATAATTATACTCATCAGAAGAGGTATCTACGCTTTCTAGATACTCCTCTTTGTCATCATCGGATGTGGTTATTTTCTCTATGGAATTTACAGTTCCCATAATCCGCTCTGAACCATCAACCGCTATAGCATCAGTTACATTATCGGCAAATTTAACTTTACTTATATCAGGGGATTTGATTTTGCAGTCTGAAAGGTATTCGGATATATATTTTGTACCTTTTTCCTCATCTTTCTTTTCCGCAAAAAGAGTTCCCTCGATTGCTACATTACTACCAGGTTCTAATAGTGCAGGTGAGTTAGGGTTTTCCGAAAAAAGGCACATAAATGTTGTAGAATCAAAGTCTGCATCTTCAGAATCAGGTTCAAAATCTTCATCTTCATAATCATCGGATTCTGTATCCTCGTTGGAGTTTTTACTGGTACTTATAAACAAGAATGAAGGGTAGGTCGTATCAACCTTTCCCTGATGATAATAGTTTGATTTAAAGAAAATCCACCAGACTCTGCTTCCTTTTTAACAAGTTCAGTATATTTGGAAGACTGAAGCTCGTCTTCACTCCAGTATTGAGTTTTTTCTTCGATAGAACTAAGTATTTTCCTGTAAGTTGGAAGAAATTCGTCAATATTATATTCTTTAACCGAAGAAGTTCCAGAAGAACATCCACACATTCCAATTGCTAAAATCATAGCAAGTAGTAATCCTAAAATTTTTTTCATAAGTTTTTCCTCTTTTAAATTTATTTATTGTAGTTCTGTAAATTTATTTGAGATCTGCTCGGTAAGGTTTTTCTGCTGTGTAGCAGTTAATTGACTTGATGTTCTAATCAAAACAGTACCAAGAACAATGTGAGAGCCTGAATCCATCATGCCATTTCCATCAAAAGAAGCAAGATAAGATTCCCGTTTCTTTGCATCCTTGGCAGAAGCAAAGACTTCAATAGCTCCACCGCCCTCTGTTCCCTTTTCAGCAATGGTATTACCATAAACATAATCCTGTTTTACTTTCTTACTTGAGAAATACACACAAGCGGTATATCCACCGTTTTTATTTAAAAGCCTATTAGTATCTGTTTTTTCGGTAACGGCTTCAACTCCGGAAATACTCTTAATCTGTTTCAAACGTTCCACTACAAAATCTTCCGAAGGATTTGTTACCTGTTTAAGCTGTTTGATGCTATTTTCCAAATTAGTCTGTGCCTCAGAAAGAGTAGCTATAATATTTGAATAATCCGGAATGGTAGATATTTTTTTAGTTGCTGCATTAATATCATTTGTCTTCTTTGGCATTTCTGGAACTTTCATTTCAGTTTTTTTAGCATCCGATAATTTACCTTTTGCTGTGGTGAGTGTTGCTGGATCCAGGGGTTCTTCTTTTGAATCAATTACAGATTTGAGAGAAGATACTGCCTCGTCTAATGGCTTATTACTTTCTTTTAAAGCAGAAACTGCCTTATTGAAATTAGCAACAGCTTCATCATGTGGCTTTTTGTACTGGAAATACCAGAAACAGGAACCTGCAACAATAACTATCAAAAGAATGATTATTGCAGGTATTATCTTTTTCTTTTTCATAATTTCTTACTCCTTTTTATGTATTAATGAAAAAATCAAATAGTTACAAGTAAAATTATACAACAAAATATGAAATAAGTACACAAAATTTGGAAGAATAATAGAGGAAATTATCCCTACTATACAAACCGATAAAATGACAAAAAAACTTCTACAGAAAAATCGTCCAATTTTAAAATCTGTCATACTACTATTGATGGGAAATTTAATTCCAGAAATTACATATTGACGAAAATATGTTCGGGTTATATAATAGAATGAAATCGAACATACTTTCGCAAGAAAGGAGCGTTACATAATGAAAAAAGGGAACAAGGAGAGCAAAGAGATAAATTATAAGAAGGAGGGAATAAGCTTTGGGCTGGGATTGAATCCGAAGAAACAGATAAGAGAATCTATGAATTTATAGAACGTTTATATCTTCAAGAAAAAGCCGGGGTTTAATCCCCGGCCCTTTTACTTCAGCTCTAATTCATCTAAAATTTCTTCTATTTGCTTCCAACGTTCCTCGCTGAGTCTTGCAAGTTTTACAAGAATATTTTTAGCAAATTCATTATCTCCAGTCATTAATTCATCAACTGCCGCTTGCGCATCAATATCATTTTCTTTAAACATTTCTCCATTACCATTTACAAGCCATTGGTAATTTATATTATAAATTTTGCAAATTAATGCAATGGTCTGGCTAGATGGTGTATTTTCACCACTTTCAATTTTGGACACAGCAGAGCGAGAAATAGAAAGTTTCTCCGCAAATTTTGTTTGTGTGTCTCCAGAACTTGTACGAACTTCTTTAATTCTTTCAGACAAAGTCATGTTAATGTTCCTCCCTTCTAAAATAAAGATAACATTAAATGTACATTTAGTCAACAAAAATATATTGACAATGTACATTTGATATGCTACTATATGTACATCAGATGAACAAAGCGAGGTGAAAATATGAAACAGTTAAAAAGAGAACGTTATCGCAACATGGTGAAAAGAATCAACGATTTGCCGGACGATAAACAGATGTTTGTGATTGGTATAATCAACGGTATGTTGCTTACCGAGGAAACAAAGAATGAGACAAAGATGGCTGAGAAAGCAGGATAGGAGGCGAGATATGGATGAAAATAAAGAAGAAATCCAAAAACTGCGTAAGCAAGTCAGAAATTTAAGAATAGCATTCTTGCTTACGCAGATAGGATTTCTCATTATTAGTATTATTTTTCAGATTCAGTATTGCCGGATGATGCATTATTATCGAGAGATTTTTCAATTGAATCAAGAGATTTCTCAATCCTTGATAGATGTAAATTCTGTTCTTCAACTGCTTTCTTTAAAGATTGCAGGGATCCTGATTCACTAGAGGAAGATGTATCTATGCTATGTAATAAATCATAAAGAAGTTGGTTCTGAGTCTGGAGAAGTGCATTTTGAGTTTCATCAAGTTGAATTTGTTGGGTTTCAGATTCAGTAGGGCTTTGGTTGGATTGATATAAGGCGATTGATGTGCTCAAAATAATGGATACCAGTAAAGAAATTATACTGATAAACACATCCGTAGACATTTTTACTCGGTATTTTCCAAGAGGAATAGCTATTGATTCAGGAATTTCGAATGTCTCAATCGAATCCTTATCAAGAGTTACATAATCTTCATTTGGAGGGGAAAAATTTTCAAAAGTGTTTGCTGATTCGGTATTAAATGAGGAAGAGATACTCTTAGTTAATTCTTCACTTACCAAATGAGCAATGCCGGCGGCACTAGATATTTCAATTGATTGCTTAGCAATATTACCAGAAAGTGCTGCGGCTGAAACAAGTGAGGATGTATCCCATTTTCCAGCCGAAGAAGTAAATCCCTTGATATATGATTCAAGAATTGATTTCCCTATACTAGAAGCAGGCAACGCTTGTACTGATAACGAATTACGAAGCTCAGAGATTAAAGCTTTCGTGTCAGAAGTTTTCCAGTTATCAGATTTTATTAAATCATCATTCACAATAATAACTCCTTTCTTTCATACTCGGACGTGCCAGCGTCCTGTATAAAAAGAATATGAGAGAATTTATGAAAAGTCAAGAATAGTTGGAGAGGAGGTGAAACCATGACATTTTCCCAAAAGTTAAAATACATACTTTCAGAACAGAATATATCTCAGGCAGAGCTATCCAGATTAACAGGCATAAATAAAAGTTCTATCTGTCAGTATCTATCAGGCAAAAACATACCATCCAAGAAGAGACAGGGCGTGATTGCTACAGCAATAGGGATGCCAGAAGATTACTTTGGAAACGAAAACTTCAAAGAACCAAGTATACCATATCCTAAGATTCCGCGACTTACACTCACGGAGACGGCTGGAATCATGGGCGTGTCACAGCGAGCACTTGCACTTGCTATTCAGCAGGGTATGTATTCATGGGCGCAGGCTTTGCCAGGGAGAAACAAGAAAAGACCTATCTATTTTATTAATGCCATTACGTTTGCTAAAGCGCAGGGAATAGATTTGGAAGAATATAAAAAATGCACCTGCGAAGCGGCAACTCCAACAGGCGCATAGAAAATAACTCAACTAAATTGTAACACAAAACCAGAAAAATGGAAGGAGAAAATTATGAACGAGGAAGAAAAGACTTTGAACTTAGATGATGTTAAGTTTTTGCTTGAAAAAATACACGCAGCACAGCAGGCGGGAAATCATGTCATTTTTAGACATAGTAACTACTCGACAGAAGTAATTGCTATGGAGGGCGAAATCTCTGAGGAAAAAGAATGGGATAAGCAATTTTATATGCATAATAACGCACCAGAGGAGCAGAAAGCTACATATAATGAATGCATTTTGTATCTTGAAAAACTGGCAGGTGAGAAACATGACAATTAATTTTGTATTACACAAGTACAACCAAACAGAAACTGCTCTCGAACTACAGCTACATCACCCCGCCTCTTAAAGCGGAAAGCTGCACTGAAGTGGTGGATTGCAAAAGATTTAAAGAAAAACGAGGTGTCGAAATGAAGACAATTAAGATAACCGCAGATAATAAGATTTCTATCGTGGATGTGGATTTTAGCAACAATAGAGCGATCATGGATGCCATGGGCGGTCCTGTAGAAGTAGTTACAACAAATGAGTTGTATGATTTTTTTAAGTGCCCCGTTCTTATGATGTTGGATAAAAACGGTTACAAACCTAAAGATGTAAATGGTTTTTGTCCAAGCGCAAATGCAGTAGCCTCCTTTTTGTACGGTTATGTCAAAACTGGTATACCAGTTTTAGGCGATGTTATTTTGGCGCAACCGGCAGGGGGGCGCATAGAAAATTTAGAGGGTGTTGGAGAATTGGAAGAAAAGATGCAGATGTTAATGCAGCGTTTTAGTTTTCTGGAGACAGTATAGAAAGGATGGTAAGCAATATGAAGTTAAATAAAGTAGTAAGTACGTTAGAAATGCCACATGAAGAATGGCTGCGTTATCGAAAGAAAGGCATCGGTGGTTCCGATGCCGGAGCTATCTGTGGGGTAAATAAATATAGAAGTGCTGTATCCGTATTTTTAGACAAGACTACAGAACAGACATCAGAGTTTGATAACGAAGCAATGAGACAGGGACGAGATCTGGAGCAGTATGTAGCAGAAAGATTTTGTGAGGAAACCGGAAAGAAAGTAAGACGGGCAAATGCGATATTTTCTCATTCCGAACTTCCTTTTATGCTTGCCAATGTAGACCGCCTGGTCGTTGGGGAAAATGCAGGACTTGAATGTAAAACAGCATCGGCTTTTTCTGCAGATAAATGGGCAGACGGTTCTATCCCGCCAGAATATGAAGTGCAATGTAATCACTATATGGCAGTAACCGGAGCAGATGTTGGTATATTGCCTGTGTAATTCTTGGCAAGGAGTTTATCTGGCACCGCATCGAGCGAGATGAGGAACTGATTGCCACGATTGAAGAGCTGGAAAAAGATTTCTGGCAGAATAACGTAATTGCAAATGTTATGCCGGCGCCAGATGGTTCTTCTTCTGTAGATTCTTATATCAATTCCAGATATGCAGACAGTGATCCAGAGCAATCTGTTGATATTACTACATATGACGGAGCTTTGAAAAGAAGAGAAGAGATCACCGTCTTGGAAAAGAAGCTTGGAGTTGAGAAGAAACAAATTGAGCAGGAAGTTAAACAATATATGCAAGAAGCAGAAACGGCATATAGTAACTCATATGAAGTGAAGTGGAAAACAGTAGAGAGTAAGCGAGTTGATACAAAGAAATTGAAGTCAGAGTATCCAGAAGTTTATAAAGACTGTATTAATGTAGGAAAAAGCAGACGATTCACTGTAAAAGGCATTGCATAAGGAGGATTTAACATGGGAGTAAAAGAACAGTTAGTCGAAAAGAATAACCAGAAAACAAAGCTTACAAAGGGCATGAACATTGCGGATATGATTAATGCAATGAAGCCAGAAATTGAAAAAGCCCTTCCGAAAGTAATCACACCAGAAAGATTTACAAGAATGGCTCTTTCGGCAGTTAATACAACTCCGAAACTTGCAGAGTGTAGTCAGATTACATTTTTATCTGCACTGATGAACGCAGCACAACTTGGATTAGAACCAAACACCCCACTTGGACAGGCCTATTTGATTCCGTTTAAGAATAAAGGAAGATTAGAATGTCAGTTTCAGATTGGGTACGCGGAATGATTGATATGGTATACAGAAATGAGGATATCCAGACGGTACAGGCTCATTGTGTTTATGGGAATGATGAGTTTGAATATGAACTTGGATTAAATCCGAAGCTTGTACATAAACCAGCTACGAGAGATAGAGGGGAGCTTCTCCTTGTATACGCCTTCTGGAAGTCTAAAAACGGTGGTTTTGGCTTCGAAGTGATGAGCAAAGAAGATATCGATCAGCACGCAAGAAAGTATAGTCAGTCTTTTTCTAGCAACTATTCTCCTTGGAAGAAAAATTATGAGGAAATGGCAAAGAAGACAGTAATTAAGAAAGTTCTTAAATATGCTCCAGTGAAAGCTGACTTTGCCAGAGCGATTACTTCGGATGAAAGCATCAAATCAGAGTTATCTGTTGATATGTCAGAGGTTGTAAACGAGCAGGAAGTAGAGACGGTAGATGCAGAGTATAGCGAAGTGCCTTCTGATGAAACATCAGGGGATGAAGGTGTGAGCAATGAGTAGTATCAGTTTTACAGTGCCCGGCCCTCCGAAAGGAAAGGCCAGGGCTCGGACTGTCCGAACAAAGGATGGTCGTACATTTTCTTATACTCCAGATGGAACGGTACTTTATGAGAATCTGATAAAGACTTGCTATTACCAGACTGGAGTAAATCCTTTTGGTGCAGATGAGGAGCTTCGGGCTACGATCATTGCTTATTACCCGATAGCAAAGAGCACCAGTAAGAAAAAGCGGCAGCAGATGCTTGCCGGTCTTATCCGGCCGACAAAGAAGCCGGATTTAGATAATGTTATTAAGAGTATCCTGGATGCGTTAAATAAAGTTGCTTATCATGATGATACGCAGATTGTCTCGTTATCCATGGAGAAATTTTATTCAGACTCTCCAAGAGTGGAGGTCGCTATAAGCAGCATATGAGAAAGGCGGTGGCTTAATGGGCCGCAAAGTCAAGACAGGGCTTAGTTACTTTTCTAAAGATGTTGATTATTATGATGATTTTAAAATCATGGACCTGATGAATGAGTATGGTCCATTAGGGCAGACGATTTATGATGTGCTGCTTTGCATGATTTATCATGAAGGTTATTACTTAGAGGTTCCCAGTATGGAGCAGTTAGCGGTAAAAATAATCAAAACCATCGGGAACCGCTGGGTAAAGAAAAAAGACTTTGTGTTGCAAGTGATTTATTATTGTGCGGATATAGGGCTGTTTGATAAAACCCTCCTTAATCAAAATATTATCACCTCTGCTGGAATTCAGCGACGCTACGATTCAGTGACTGTTAGGAACAAAGTCAATAAAGATAAATATCGGTTGATTGATAAAAACGGTCAACCTTTATTAAATGCACCCCAAAATCCTATTTCTGCAACAGAAACAACGATTTCTGCAACAGAAAAGACGATAAATGATGCAGATATTCAACAAAATAAAATAAAAGAAAATAATACTTATATATATTATAGCAATCCGGAACTTAACGATGCCTTTGAAAAATATATCTTGATGAGAAATCAGCAGCAGCGTACCCCGTTGATGAAAGAACAGATAGAAGCACTGAGGCAGGAACTTTCTTCCTTGGGGAAGGATGAACAGGAAAGAATCCTAATCTGTAAGACAGCATTTATCAGAGGCTGGAAGGGATTTTATCCTTTGACGAAGAAGAAAAGCAGCTCATCAGGCAGGAGCTCCGGGAAAGCTAATAAACCAGGCAACAACAATTTTCATAATTTCGAGGGCAGAGATTATGATTATGCAGCGATAGAGAAAAAACTTACGGGAGGCAATTAAAGTGGCAAGGATAGATAAATTGGAACGTGCAAGACAGGAAGGTATGTCTTATGCACTAGAAGTTGCAAAGAAAAAAGGAATCGAAGGACTAGAAGAAGAACTTCGTATGAGAGGCATTACCGGGATTCCGATTGGAGTCAGCCGCTCTGCTGTAGATAAGGCGGTAGAGAACATAAAGAATCAGACACTGGATACTGTAAATATCTTAACAGCAATGACATTACATGATGAATTTGGATTCGGAGCAGCCAGGATAGAGCGTTTCCGTAAACGGTTTGATTTTAAGACAGAGTGCCTGATGGAGGATTATGTTACCTGGCTGGAGATGATAGACGCATTAAAAAAGAGACAGGTCTTGAATATGCTATTCGGATGAATGATAAAGATGTGAAGCACAAAGAGCCGGCACGAAAACAGGCAGTTCCCTATGCCAGCAGACAGCATCGAAGAAATACAGAACGCAGTGCAAAGCGAATTGCCAGGAAGGCGAAAAAGCTGGACACCCTCCGGGGTTAAGGATAGATACACATTGCAGTAACTTGTTAACCGCTCCATGATACAACACGGAGCTATATGCCATTGATTCCCCGACAGAAGTCGGGGAGAAAGGAAACAATGAAGAAAGTTAAGATAGATATCCCGTTAGAACTTTATACGGATAACGTGAGAAAAATTATTGAGCGTAGCCTTCATGATTTGGACGCAGAGCCGCCTTATATAGCATCTTTCCTATGTGACCCTAAGTTTACCGAGAAAGATTTAGAGACTGCATTGCATCTCTTAGAAAAGGCAAAAACAGAAACAACAAAACAAAAGTTTATTAGAGCAGAGCTGGAAGCCAGAAAAGAAGTAGTTAATCCGGAAGTATTCCCAGAAGACTTAAGAAAGGATTGGGAAGATATGCGAAAAGCTGCAGAAAGGAGAAGAAAGAGATGATTGACGAAAAAAGACTCATTAAGGAATGTGAAGAGAGATTACTTGTAGGCACAAACGTAATTAAGCTGATTGAAGAGCAGCCTAAAATTTGTGAATGGATACCGTTAGAAGAAAAAACACCTGAGAACGGAGAACATGTATTGTTATCATTTGCAAATGAGAAGCAGAATCCACTTGTAGGTACTTGGAAAGTAGATGATGAGGGAGGAGCTTTTTATGCTCCATTTACAGGCAGAACATATGCGTCTTTAGGCTATTTCGTAAGTGCATGGATGCCATTGCCGGAACCGTACAAACCAGAGGACATAAAAGAAGCACCTTGGAAAAATAGAGCATTAGGTGATTTCATGAAAGGAGCAAACAGATGATTAATCCATGCGTGAATC
>ENA-OONB01000037-OONB01000037.1-viral-metagenome-genome-assembly--contig:-NODE-37-length-10900-cov-4.472199_pt1 | contig 10900 bp, 13 predicted proteins | sample MGYA00245309_ERZ501080 | MGnify/ENA primary metagenome ERZ501080 (study PRJEB25959, sample SAMN05341348) | viral metagenome | host: human-associated | place: USA: California | collected 2014-04-21 | study... | reverse complement strand
GATCTTCGTGATGGATATTGCCCATGCCTTACAATAGGCTGATTATTATTTTTATTTTTATTTACTGGTGCAGATAACGTGGAGATGGAGATCGTGCTACCTGGGGACATGACGGTGCGCGAGAGCCACGACATCGCCCTCGCGCTGCAGCACAAGATCGAGAGCCTCGAGGACGTGGAGCGCGCCTTCGTGCATGTAAGAATTTTGTAATTCTGTTGTGCGATGCTGAGCATTTGGGTTATCTGATCTGTAAGGAAGGCGTGCGTAGACCTTGCTGCAATACGTTAGGTGCAAGTGCCTTCCTTGCTAGCTCATCGAGAATGCCAAATAATCTGCTTTCATCGCAACATAACCGTGCATATGCTAATTTGTTTCTTTTGTCAGGTGGATCACGAGAAGCGGGACGGCCTGGAGCACAAGATCGAGCGCGAGCTGGTCAACGACATGCGAATGCGCACCATGTCCCAGGACAGCGCGGGAGAGCTGATTCCCAACCCGTTGATCGTCGGCAACGAGCTGCGGTCCCGTGGCACGGGTGGCGGTGGAGCGACGAACGAAAACAACATCTAATATGCAGTCATATTTCTATCATAAGTGTTGTAGGACGCGTTTAATGGACGTTTGATGACGCTGTGCGTGTGGGTGAACATGGGGAATTTGTGTAAGTTTCGGGTACGATTCCTTGTGTAGATAATGATTGCTTGCTGCGATTTTCTTGAAGCATAAGTATAGGGGAAGCGATGATTGAAACGATACGATTTTTCTTAGTTTTCGCTTAACGACAATTAGACGGATGGAAAAATCCACACAGCTCCGTATTGTACTCCTCACACCTTACAGCGGTGAGTTCCAGACATTCACGTGCTCAGATACCCTTGCCTCCAGAGAAGGGTTTTAGATGAAAGTCTCGTAGCGCAGGATGTCGCCCTTGCAGACGCGATCCACAGCGTCCTCCACGTCCGCGCGGCTCAGGTTCCTTCGGTATATTTGACAAGACGACAGATGTAATTTCATGGGATAAAGTGATGCAGCAGAGCACAGCGCTGCATTGCAAAATACAGACACAGTACCTGGTGGAGGAGTGCAGGATCATCTTGAGGTGCTCATAGTGCAAGCACAGCTCTTCCGTCGTGTCAAACCATCTGTTGCAGGAGAATAACGCACATCAGAACATATACAGTATACCAGTGTGGATCAGCACGAGCACCGAAAGCAGCACGAATTCAGTAATGCAGCGCTGAGTTGAACTGCGCACATACCTAGCGGCGGACACGAAGCGGCGACGCCACATGCGCGCCAACTCCTCCGGCATCATAGCTTGCTCGACACCACCCTGTTCCTCTCCGACAGTCTCCTCCACAGCCTGGTCCATCGCGTCGTTCGGTTCGTGTGCATCCGGTGCCTTGTCATTCTGCACCTGCTCCTGCTGCTCCACGACGTCCTCGTTCTTGTTGTCCGCTTCACTACCCACAAATGCAGAGCCTGCCTGGTCACCTTCCTCGGCCTTAGACTCGCTGGCATCCACCGCGTCGGGCTTGGCGTCCACAGTGAACCCGACCTCCACCACCTCCACCACCTCCACCTCGGAGTCGTCGCTGGAGGACAGCACCACCACCGCCGGAGCCTCTGTCTCTGCCTTGGGCTGCAGCGCCGTGCCCGCAGTGGTGGACTTGTTCTGCGAGGCGGAAGTTGCGGCGATGGCTGCAGCCGCGCTCACCTTGCTCTTGTGCTCTGCGATCATGGCCCGCAACTTGATTGTCGCATCCACCACCCTATTAAGTGCCACACCAGCTCATATAAGGACGCCCGAAAGAACAAGTGAATAGCAACGAAACTGTCGTACCGGACATCGCACAGACTGCGGAGACCTTCATGTTCGGCCAATAGGAAGTCGGTGACGATGTTCGCGTAGTTGACGCTCACTGTACTGCGCAGCAGCTCCGCCGCGACGGAAGTCTCGAACAGCCGCTCGCTGCGGTCGTCCTGCCGTTGAGGGCAATAAAATCAACACACACAGTCAAAACAGCACCCACCAACTGTAGCAAAAGTAAGAACGCTCTGGAAAGCATCATATTTACCGAAGTGTAGGCGAGGACGGACTGCAGAGGCAGCAGACGCAGGGCCAGGGCGTTCTGCTTCTTGCTCGCGTCCGCGCTGGCCTCATTGGAGATTGGCTGTATTGTAACAAACGAGGGAAAAAGTAATGATCAGCCTATTGTAAGGCATGGGCAATATCCATCACGAAGGTAAGATTTGCGGACATTTTTCGAAGAGATCAACCAATGATAATGGGAAAAGATCTCATCGGAAAAAGGGAAGCGCTTACATCTGGCGCCGAAGTGATACACGCGCGTGCAGTCCACAGTCAGCCTGGTGTCGTGCTTCAGCGCAATCTCCTCCACCTGCAGACATACAGCACAATTACAAAATATCATACATTGAACATGATCGGTCACCAACCTGGGAATGATATGTTCACCGACCGGAAATAAAAAATCGGAAATAAATCCGTATCCAGTGTCACATTGGGATGCCTACCTCCGCAAGAGAACCACACAAGTTTCATGTAACTCACCTTTTCGATGTACTCAGGAGGTGCCGTGTGTCCCACAATCTTCTTCACCTGTATGTATATGAGACACACAAGTCATAGATAGTATGATTAGCACCAGTGCCTCAACAGTACAGGCCAAGTGCCACAATGCCGCGTACCTGCTCGGAGATGATGTCCACCCACCGGTAGATAATCACCAGCGAGATCAGCACCGCACCTGCACAAAAAGAGGTGCATTACAGAAAGTGCAGATAGTAAGAACCAGCCAGGCAGGGCAATCGCATGAAGCAATAAAAGTCCGGCATCACCACCACACGAAACCTCTCATCAGTCAACGTTCAGCAGAATTACCGCACACAAGCCCGTTCAACTACACGGAAGCTGACTGAAAAAGGTGCACTCTATGAGGAAGGATGCAAAATGCAAACTTCACAACTACCCCGCTCCGGCTTCAAGACACATACCTACGGGGTCGAACCACCACATGGGCGTGTGGAAGGCAATCGCGGCAGTCACCATTGCTGCCGCGTTGGAAATGACGTCGTTGAAGTGGTCCTCCGCCAGTGCAGCTGACAACAAACAGAAACATGACCAGTTTAGTGCAATCAGTGATCGAGACAATATGAATGCATAAGGTAATACAAGAAAAAGGACACACAGCAACGGCGTGCTTCGCACGGGAGTTGTAAACCCATGCAATGATGATGATACAACCATCCATGCACCAACACGCTACCTCTAAAATTTACGACACAGCCCTATCAAGCGCGCAAGTGTACTTCAAAGTGACTACTTACTGACAGTATCCGATTTAAGGCGCGCATTGAGCTTGATGCAATAGAGCCACAGCGCAAACTTCAGCGCAATGCCAACACCCATGATGATGTACAGAACGTTGGGCATGTCGAGGGGAGGCTTGTGTCCGTTGAAGCCGTTGTACAGGTCCGTCGCGGCGTACTGCATCACTGCATTTACAACGAAAGAACGGCGATGATGACGTAAATAATGAGCGCAAGAATGCATTGAAGTCACTCTCAAGCATAGCAAACATGAACATTGCTCCTCCAAGGTTCTACGAAAATGCGTTGCTCACCTTCCACAGATGCCATGCTCATGATAAAGGCGCAGGCGATGACGGACAGGGCCTCGAGACGTGACCGACCCACCGGGTAATCAGGCGAGTGCCTGTAGAGATAGGCAACGATGTCAGAAGGATAAAACGGGTCAAAGAGCACCGCGGCTCGCATTCTACCTGGAAATATAACGGTCTGCCATGCCAGAATGGCCTGAGAGACGATGTCGACCACGGAATCGACCAGGGCTGCCGTGACGGCTTTGGACGAACTGACAATCACCGCGTAAAGCTTTGCCCCTACACAGACAAAATTTATTTTCCGGGCATTTATCACGGACCATTCTAATTAGACGTCATAATAGCAAATTCTCGGTGCTCACCGAGGAGGAACCAGTTGACGACCCAAGAAGCATTCACGGCGAACTGATAATTCTTAGAGCTATCGTTGGATTCAAAGAAGGCTCTATTAGGCACTACAGAATCCAAGTCTGAAATTTTCGTGCTAGCCACGCAGCATCGGAGTCCTTCATTTCACAACCATCATGATCGTGCTGATCACTGCCCTCAATGGGCCTATGATGATGCTTCTTGGGACTATGGTCGGAACTTGACAAGGAATTATAGTAACCCTTCTTCTCGGTCGACATTAGAAGTGGAGACGATGGGTCCAGTTTACGATTCAATACACAGCGCTTCGATACCCACCAACGAGTCCGATTTCGCTGACAAAACTAGGTGAAGCACAACGCAACTGCTCACAAAGCACCTCCTTGACCACATCAAATTGAGAAGTGCTTTATATAACGATACCTTACATACGGCCCATGCCTATTCTGTCGCCGACTTGAGCTCCCAGTTCTGGGTCACTGCTGTTGCTTAAAATCCGGTCATGGAGGCTGTACCGTCTATTATGGAGCGGTTTGTGTCTGCACCCAGTACGCAGACGACGATAGCGGTGGCCAGAAGGCGAACTCTCTTGCTGGATTTCCCAAACCTCAAATTTTCTGGCGTGTTAATTGCTGATTGGTTAACTGTTTGGGATCTCGGACGCTTAGACAGTGCTGTTTGTAATCGTGCACAAGACTTGCGTGCCAAGTTTCTTCGAATGTTTGGACCAACATCCATGTTCCTTATGACCAGCAGCAACATGAGCGTGCCCAAACTTCTTGACGAAGTAGACCCCATGGAGAGTCGGGTAATGCAGAGCGCTGATGGCTTCCGCTATCTGATGAAGCGAAATATTGCGTTAACCGTACTGTCCATATCGCTGTTTATGGACAAAGAGGTCCTTCAACAGTACTTGACTCAATATGGACAGAGAATTCGAATTTTGGAGTTTTGTGGTCATTGTGGCAATGTAGACAGCTGGCAATTGTACTACGACTTGCTTCAATACTGTCCTCGTCTGCAGGCAATAGTCTTCCGCCGTGGTGCGAGCTTTCTGTGCACACAAGACGTGGCAGAATTTACGCATTGTTGTCCACAGCTACAACTGCTGAAATTCGAAAACAAATTTCACATGATGGTGCCCAAGGGCATTCGTGCCTACGATAAGACACAGCCGAACTTGGCCATCGCAGCACTGCCCCAGCTGCGGTCCTTTACGTTGCATGGGTACAGCAAGTCTACTGTTAATCTTACCACTGCCCTGGCCCAGAACTGTCCTGCTTTGACCGCAATCGATCTGACCGGCTGTACCGGATTGACGGGCGCTGCGTTGGTCAAGTTAGGTACCGACGCCGTCTTTACGCTGCAGAAAGTGAATTTGAACCAGTGCAGCAAGCTCACGAGTGTGGAAATGATCGCTTTCCTCACGGCCAACGGAGAGAAAAATGAGGCCCTAATCAGCCTGCACTTGAGCAAGACTGAGGTATCCAACGACCTGCTCACAGCCCTGGCGCAAAAGTGCCCTTCCTTGCTGTTGTTAGATGTACGGCAAAGTCGAGGTTTTACAGCTGCGGGTGTGACGGCCCTGGTGCAAGGGTGCACCGCCCTCACCAGCCTGTCCTTCGCCAACACCGACGCTGTCACCGACGATGGTGTGGATCTGTTGACCCTGCACTGCGCTCGTCTGGAGGCGCTGGTGCTCCACAGCTGCAGCAAAATAACCGACGCATCTCTGGAGTACATCAGTCGCAGATGCGCACATTTGCGCACGCTGGATATCGGCGGCCGGTCTACAGTGACAGAGGCTGGGTTTATCGCCACGTTGTCCACAGTGCGTACTGGCTTCCACAGATCTGACCCTCCAATGGATTCACCGCCGCAGGTGGCTGACAGCGATGTTACTAATAATAATATCCCTGTGGATGGTGCGCAAGAGGACGTCCAGCAAGGGGCTGTGTTGGAAGGTACTTTCGGGGCGCAACTCACCGACCTCAATGTGTCCGACCTCGCTGCCCTGGGCGAAGGAGCGCTGCAAGCCATCGCCGCCCACTGTCCCCGCCTGCGCAAGCTCGACATCTCCGGCCTGAAACGCATCGCCGAGAGCAGCATCGTGGCCGTGGCTCAGGGTTTGTCCAACGCAGCTGCCGCTAGGTGCAGCAGCACCGTAGAGGAGACTGGTCTGCGAGAGCTGGTTCTAAACGAGCACTACCACCTGCGCGACGAGGCGGTGCGCGCCGTGGCGACGCTGCTGGGCTCTTCTCTGCGCGTGCTGAGTCTGGCGGGGTGTGAGAAGCTGACGGACGGAGGCCTGGTGGTGGTGGCGCAGCAGTGTAGAGGCTCCGGAGCCTGCGGATCAGCGGTATCGACGCCGTAACCGACCTGACCGGTGAGGGATCGTTGCCAAGCATGTGATTACGCACGACAGAGCATTGAGTATCTCGCTAGTAGTCGCGTTATCTTCCGTCTGTCTTTATGTCTCGTGCGTCTATGTCTGAGCCACTCTCTATTGACATTATATATATTTTTTCTGCAGTGGACGCTATAACCCGGCACTGCCCCCATCTCCGCGCCCTCCACGTCAGCGACTGCGCGCAGCTGACCGACGCTCCATGCGGTATATTGGCGCCGGCCTGCGCCATCTGAGCGTGCTGGACGTCTCCGGCTGCGCTAAAATCACGGACGCGGGGATACATTGCATTATCACGCAGTGCCTGGAGTTGGGGGAGTTTGTCAAGCCTACTTAATGTAGATTGCCTACACGTGGAGAACGATGGAGGAAAGGAGGAAAGGGAGGTGATCTGTTTGCTGTAAATCCTAAGTGTGATTTTGGAACAGAGTGTTACAACTTCTTTTATTAAGCACGTGTTATCTTTAGCAAATTCATCATAAAGCGCTAAAGATAAAGCATCCTATTATTGACCGCTCAGTCCAGGATTTTGTGATCGGCGCGCATCCGCAGAATCTATAGGAACCTAGCAGAGATCGTTCGCACTGTAACAATGGACCAAGCGTCGGATTCTATGTTTGTTCGTGCTCAGGTGGTGGCAACAGCAGAAGATGAAATCTCGCACAAGCTTGGTGTGAAAGTTTGGTTCGAAGGCATTTGCACGGCGAAGAAGACTGGGATCACATCGATGATGAAGAATGTAAAGCCCAAGGTCGTGTATGTTCTTCCTGGCCGTCTGTGCATGATCAAGAGTGAGATCGATCCCAGCTTGCGCATTCAGGCAGCGTTGACGGCCGAAAAGTGCATTTCCATCAATGCGCAACTGAAGGCAACCGCCAGTGGAAAAGAGATGACCCTCGAGTATCCTGACGAAACTGGGGTCAAATTGGTCAAAGAAACATTCACTTTTGAGACCAACGATGGTGCAAGCGGCTGTGTGGCTGCTATTCAGAACGAGCGCACCTGGAAGTACGTGCATTCTGAGAACTTCTCCCCCAAATTCGAAGAGGACTTAAACAGCGTCATCCGCATGAAAATTGACGCCGGCGATGAGCATTGCGCGAAATGTACCTATCATGTTATAATCGCGCGTCTCCGTCGACTGCAATCGAGGCGTTGTTCACGAACTATCGCACCATGCAGGATTTCGAAGAATCTGCCGTCTCCTTTGGCGATCTGCTCAGCGCTGTCGCCAACGACCCTGTCGTGTTGATTATCTTCCTCTGTTGCGTCATCGATGCGGGCAGATCGATGAATGAGCATTTCTCCCGCATGTGTGGTCACGAGATTGATTCCAGCGCGGAACTGTTCGAGAAGCTTCTGCAGCATGTGTGTTCCACTGTGAGCAAGCCGGAGTGGAAGCTGAAGAGAGAACTGCTGTTGAATCAGTTTCAGTATCCAGTGTCCGCTACGGCCTATGGCACATCAGGTGAGATTGAGGTGCAATGGGCAGGCCTGGTGTTGAATGCCGATCCCAATATCAAGTCAAAGCTTGATATGATGCGGTTTGCCGTTCTATCCCTACGGTAGTTCTGCTGTCGCAACCTCTCTGCTCATCTCTCTGCATATTTACCTTCCTTGCTTTTCTCCTTATCTCATCCTGTATTGTAACTTTCCTCTGCGTGACATGACAGGCATAACAACCTTCGCGGTGTACACGTGGACCGTGCGGTTCACGGAGAACTACAAGAAGTTCCCCATCGACATCCACGTGCTGAACCGCATGCTGGTCGATGAGAAGTACCTGTGCTTTGTCTGTCTGCAGCACCACGCAGCCGAGGCGTAAGTAAATATGGAGAATTTTCCTCCCCCATTTTTGTGGCTGTTGTTGCATGTATTCTGTTGGAGAATTGGTCGGTGGTGTGTCTTCCACATATCTTCGTAGTGCTATGGTATGCGCGGTGTCAATAGTGCCCTATTACTCCACGTTGTTCCACCGTGCTCTTACATGCAAAATGCATGACACATTTAAGATATGAATCCCTATTCCTCTGATCATTTCGTGCATTCGTGCATATATCGTACTGCAGGTACACGGACATCGTGCAGGCAGTGTTCCCCACGGTGCCGCAGGAGTACCTCTTCTCCGCCTTCGACACCGACGTCGCCGCCGGTGGGGCAGGTGCGTGCGTGATGTGTCTGCCATTCATTTTGTGCTTATTTCTGTGTCACTTGGAGCTTAGTTTTTGGGCATTATGAGAAAGGTGGTGTGTACACAAACGCTGTTGTTCTCTTCCTGCAATCGAATTGCAACACCCTTTGTGTGCTTTGTAGAGTTACAACTTTGTTCCCTTCCCTTTTTTACCGCTGCCATTGCTTATTCCACTGCAACAATTCAATTCAGGTGCAGCAGACGCCGGGGAGGATGAGGACGCACAGGCAGACAACCCCTGGGGCAAGCCCGCCATGAAGCGCTCTGCTTCGGTACGTGTACATTTAGTGTCGTAGTATAGTTTGTTGTTTCTTTTTTGTTCATTATTGTGAGGACTGTCACCTTCTGCATCGGTATGTATAGTGCATTGCTGTTGCCGCAGATGCTCGTTCTTCGCACTACAAAACGCAGCGAACTAACTCTATTTCTGTCCTTGCATCTCTTATGTTGTATTCACAGGCGCACAGCCGCACTCTGCGTCCTCATTTTGTGGACTTCTTGTTCCACCGCAATCTTTCTCGCCGCGACCTGTTCCTGAACCTGCTCATGGCGTTCAAGCGCGGCGATGGCTACGACGACAAGTTTTTCATCATGTTCCTGACCGAAGCGATTTCCAAGGATCGCCCTCGCGTTGCCGTGGATGTCATTACAAAACTGCTCTTTTTGGAAAACGGCGAATGCAGCGTACATGCCCTGAAATTGTGCCCCAAGATTGCGGTTATCTTGTTTGATGCCCTGGTCAGCGGCATATTGAACTCTGGTTCTGCGGGCCACAGCGTTAGCGATGATATGCGGCTGCTGTTTGAAGTGGCCATCCGGTTTCAGTATTTTGCGCTGAAAAAGGAGCTGAACTACTTGAAGACGCTGGACCGGCTGTTCAAAGAGAAGCCTGAAAAGGTCGACCAGTTTATGGCGCTGGTGAACGCGATGAAGTTTTTGCCGTATGCGATCGACGTCGTGAACCACAACCTGTCCAACCGAGATTCTCCGCGCGAGGGCCCTGTGCGTATGCCGGGGGCTGTTGCTGCTGGGGCAGGTGGGTACCACCAGCAGCAAGCACCACCGCGCACCGACAGCTCCGGGAACATGCACCGCGCCACCGCCACCGCCTCTGCTGCGGCCTCCACATCCGCCTCCACCGCGCAGGGGGAGGACGACGAGGGCGACATCGCCGCGCTGGAACTCAATGGCTCGGAGCAGGAGGATGGCGCGGACAATGCATCAATGGGCAGCCTGCCCAAGCCACCCTCGGTGCACTCACAACAAGCCGCGGGACCTGCAAGTAAGTTTTTCGTTCAATTTGCTTTGGTTCTGAACATGAACATGCCATGTGGCTGACTTGCATTGAATTTCCGCATCTAGGTGCTTGCTTGTGCAGTACTTGTTTGTTTACAATCTATCTGATGTTCTAATGCCTTTGTTTGTTTCACAGCCGGTGACTCTCGCTACGGCTCCACCGACATGGGTGACAACAGTTCCGTGCACAGCCGCAGCTTCAGCGCCAGCGCGACCTCCGCCTTCCGCCCCAACGACTCCTTCCTAGCCCAGCGCCGCCTGTCGGTCAACCCGAACACCAGCGGACAGGGCGGCTTCAGTGAGTGGAAGGTGCGCACCGACGGCAACCTGGTGGCCTTCGTGTACGGCTTCCTGACGCTGCTGATCGCCTGCGGGGAGCTGCCGCAGCTGAAGGACAAGGCGGTCAAGGAAAATGAGTACGTGTCGAAGTTCCTGGAGCGATGGTGCCAGGGTTCTACACGCACCTGCTGCAACCCAACACGGCGCTCCGGGTGCGTTTGACGGATTTCCTGAGAGAGAAGTTTAAGATTGTCGCCCTCTATTCAGAGATCCTGAGTAAGTTCGCTCATGAAATGCGCTCTGAAATACAAGTCGTACGCATTAATGGAAGGATCAAATTTATTTCGTTTGGCGTGAAGTCCTAGTTCATGCTTTTGATGCTAAATTTGGTTGTATTGTCTTTACTTCTTACATTTCGCATGCGCTGTATTGTGTGCACTAGTCTCACGCTGTGTTCTGTTGTTCACTAATGAACAGGCCAACCGATGATGCTGCGCAAGCACCAGCACTTCCGCTACTCCTTCCTGCACGCACTGTCCTACGACGCGCACTTCCTGACGGACTGCATGGTGGCGCTGATCACCGTTGCGGTGATGCTGGAGCAGTACGACGATCTGTACACCCGCCTGCACGAGATCGACGTGGGCCTGGGGCGCTCCAAGGAGCAGCAGCAGCGCCTGGAGGTGATCCTGCACCACGTCATGGACCGCG
>ENA-OONB01000036-OONB01000036.1-viral-metagenome-genome-assembly--contig:-NODE-36-length-11086-cov-10.142714_pt1 | contig 11086 bp, 13 predicted proteins | sample MGYA00245309_ERZ501080 | MGnify/ENA primary metagenome ERZ501080 (study PRJEB25959, sample SAMN05341348) | viral metagenome | host: human-associated | place: USA: California | collected 2014-04-21 | study... | reverse complement strand
GATAAAAGTAGGAATAAAGTAGCGTCTTTTTTATTGTTAAAATCCCCAAAAGGTAACTAGATTAAATTACGGGCTTTTAACTCCAGATACTTATTAATCGTGTTTACGGTAAGTTTTTCAGGGCTGGTAAGGATGGATTGAATGCCATGCGTGTGAAGCTCTTTCGTAATTAATTTCTTCTCATAACTAAAGCGTTCAGCAATGGCCTTATAATAAATTTCTTTAAGTCCCATTGCCGGTAGATCAGTCAATTTGCGAAGCTCCGTGTTTTCAAAAAACACAACGACTAATAAATGTGACCTATTTAGATTGAGTAAATATGGAAGTTGTCGATGCAAACTATGAATGCTTTCAAAATTGGTAAATAACAATAATAAACTTCGCTGAGTAATCCGTTTACGGATGGTAGCATACAATACGGAGAAATCTGTTTCCTGATAAGCTGTTTTTTGATTGTACAACACCTCCTGAATAACACTCATTTGATTATTGAGTCGCGCGGCTGGAAGAAAATTTCCAATCTTATCCTGAAATGTAATTAATCCGGCTTTATCAGATTTTTTTATGGCTATGTTTGAAATAACAAGTGATGCATTTATTGCATAGTCGAGCAAACTCATTCCCGCAAAAGGCATTTGCATAACACGGCCCTTATCAATTAATGAATACACTTGTTGGGAACGCTCGTCTTGATATTGATTCACCATCAATCTTGATTTGCGTGCTGTCGCTTTCCAGTTTACTGTTCTAAAGTCATCACCAGACACATACTCTTTGATTAGTTCAAACTCCTGGTTCTGTCCAATACGTCTGATTTTTTTAATCCCGGTTTCGGTTAACCGATGACTTATGGCCAGCAATTCGTACTTGCGCATTTGCATATACGAAGGATACACGGGTACAATCTTATCGTATGAGAAGCGAAATCTGCGCGCAATCAATTGCAAGGGAGACCTTGCCAGAATGTTAACTCCTCCAAAAGAATATTCTCCCCGCTTAACAGGCCTGAGTGTATACTTTATTACTTTTTGATCGCCAGCACCCAGTAAAAGATTGAATTCTAAATCCCTTCGTTGAAACTGATGTGGAATTTCATCAAATACGCGCAACGAAACAGTGAACGAATAAAAATTTTCGAAATGAATTTGGATTTCGTTTTCGTCTCCGTTTGAGAGTTTATCGGCAACTTTTCGCTCGGCACGTATACCACGTGTTGTTCGAAACAACAAAACCAGATCGGTTGCCAAGACACTGAATAAAAGAAAGACAAGAATTTTGGGAATAAAGTATCCACCCCCAACACGAACGTGATAATGAATAGAACGACTACTAATCCAACACATAGGAAAAGCCGATTGCCTAAATATAGTTGGCGGATGATTTTCACTAGCGGGGAACTTCAATTTTATCAATGAGTTGCTTTACAACATCGTCTGCCGAAGTTCCTTCCATCTCTTTTTCAGGACTTAGTATAATCCGGTGGCGCAATACGGGCAGTGCAATAAACTTAATATCTTCCGGGCTTACAAAGTCGCGCCCATTAATCATGGCGTATGCTTTAGCTCCCATCAGAATTGAAATGGAAGCCCGGGGTGAAGCTCCCAAAAATAACATCGGGTTACTGCGTGTTTCTTGAATAATCTGAGCAATGTATTGGAGTAGATTATTTTCAATGTGCACGTGCTGCGCAAACTGACGGAAGGCATGAATCTGATCAGCAGAAAGCAACGGGCTAACTTCTGAGACAGCTTGCAATCCCTTACGCTCATGATGGCGAGTAATTATGTCAATCTCCTCTTCATGCGTTGGATAGTTAACTACAATTTTAAATAGAAAGCGATCTAATTGTGCTTCCGGCAATCGATACGTTCCCTCCTGTTCAATGGGGTTTTGAGTAGCCAGCACCATGTACGGGCTTTTCATTTTGTGTGTGTAACCATCTACCGTAACCTGTCGCTCTTCCATTACTTCAAACAAAGCAGCTTGGGTTTTTGCGGGCGCACGATTGATCTCATCGATCAGAACAATGTTCGAAAAAATGGGGCCGGCTTTAAATTCAAATTCTGAAGTTTTTAAATTATAGACCGAAGTCCCCAATACATCGGAAGGCATAAGATCAGGCGTGAACTGTATTCTTGAAAAATCGACTGAGATTATTTTTGCGAGTAGTTTTGCTGTTAAGGTTTTGGCAACACCGGGAACGCCTTCAATCAGCACGTGTCCATCCGCAAGAATGGAGGTAATCAAAAGATCAAGCATGGTTTGCTGACCAACAATTACTTTGCCTATTTCGCTTTTAATTTTTTTAACCGTTTAGTAGAGCAACGACAGGCTATTATGGATGATATGCCTGGAGTTACCCGCGATCGCCATTATGGATATGCCGAATGGATTGGTAAGTTTTTTACAGTTATTGACACCGGAGGGTATGTAACCGGATCCGATGATAAGTTCGAATCGCAAATAAGAAAGCAGGTTGAGTTGGCATTGGAAGAATGCTCGGCAGTGATTTTTATGGTGGACTGCAAAGTGGGGCTAACCGGATATGATAAAGAATTTGCTCAAATTATTCGCAAGTCTAAGAAGCCCGTGTTTTTAGTTGCAAACAAAGCAGATACCCCTAGTAAAACTGCGGAGGCCAACGAGTTTTATGAACTGGGCATGGGCGAGGTATTTACCATGTCTGCAGAAAATGGTTCTGGTACCGGTGAATTGTTGGATGAAGTGGTAAAGATTTTTCCTGATGAAGGCACGGAAGATCCTGACGCAGGAATTCCAAAGATTGCAATTTTAGGAAGACCAAACGTGGGCAAATCCTCCTTCCTAAATGTGCTATTAGGTATTGAGCGGAGCATTGTTACGGATGAAGCCGGCACTACGCGAGATGCCATTCACTCACGCTACAAAATGTATGGCAATGATTTTATACTGATTGATACGGCTGGTATAAGAAAGAAAAGTAAGGTAACGGAAGATGTAGAGTTCTACTCGGTACTGCGATCATTGCGTGCCCTGGAGGAAAGTGATGTATGTATTATAGTGGTTGATGCTGAGCGTGGGTTGGAATCACAGGATGTGAACATCATTGTGCTGGCGCATAAGCAAAATAAGGGAATTGTAATAATGGTGAACAAATGGGATCTCATTGAGAAAGACACCCAAACAGCCGATAAATTTAAAAAGGAAATGCAGGAAAAACTTGCCCCCATCGACTACATCCCCTACGTGTTTGCCTCCGTACTAACCAAGCAACGCATCTTTCAGGTGATCGAAAAGGCGGTACAGGTTTACGAAAACAAAACCAAGCGCATCCCAACTTCAGCACTCAATGATTCCATGTTACCGGAAATTGTTCATTACCCACCGGCCGCTATAAAAGGCAAGCACATTCAAATTAAATATATAACCCAGGTACCCGGCAAATCCCCCGCGTTTGCCTTCTTTTGTAACTTACCTCAATACATCCAACCTTCTTACGTGCGGTTCTTGGAAAATAAGATTCGTGATAAGTTTGTCTTTGAGGGTGTGCCGGTTCGGTTATTCTTCCGAAAGAAGTAATTCAGCAATCGTTTGCTGAAATCAAAAGCAAAGGTCGATAGGGTTGATCATTGGATGATAATTGTGATAAATGGGATTTTTTCTTACTTGTTGCTACTAATTCAACCTATCTTTTTACCTTTGCAACCAAATTCAAAAAAACCTATTAACTATGAAAAAAATTATTGCATCTCTTATCGTATTTGGCTTTGCGATAGCTATGGTTGCGTGTGGCGCCAAGAAGGACGAAGCTGCTGCCCGTGCAAAAGCTGATTCAATCGCTACTGCAGATTCACTTGCTGCGGTAAAGTTTGAAGCTGAGGCTGCTGCCGCTGCTGAATTAGTTGCAAAAGCTAAGGCTGATTCAACAATGAAGGCTGATTCAATTGCTGCTGCAAGTGCTGCTAAACCTGCAAAAAAGAAGTAATCTCTGCTAAAAGAGATTCATTAAAGGCTTTAGATATCTAAAGCCTTTTTTATTTTGCACCGTTTTGAAAAACCTCGCTATCCGTAATCAACTTCAGCAGCAACTCCCCCTGCCTCACTGGACTACTGCGTTCAATTGTGGGAGCAAAGACCATTTCTATTTGAGTTGAGTAAAAGAAGGGCTTCGAAGTCTGGAGATTTTACCTGCAGACATGGGCAGGCCCCAAAGATAACGGTGAACAAAGATTTACCTCCATACGAATTTTTAATCACCTACATCCACGAAGTGGCTCATCTTCATGTTCATCAGAAATATGGATTTCGCGCGGAGGCACATGGGACAGCATGGAAGAAAGCGTTTCAAGAATTATTTGCCCCTATCTTGAGCACAGAGATTTTTCCTGTCGAAATTCTTTCAATGCTTCAAAAGCATATGGTTAATCCTAAAGCCTCTACCTACTCGGATACTGAGTTAACTAAATTGTTACGCAAGTATGATCCTCGCTCCGCAAAGATTACCTTATTATCTGATATCCCGGAAGGAAGTGTTTTTGATCTGAACGGACGATGGTTTAAAAAAGGGAAATTACAGCGAACGCGCGTTCTTTGTCTTGAGGTAAAATCAAAAAGACAATTTTTAGTTCCTGTGGATGTTCCGGTTGGCCATGCTCAACTTTCTTTTCTACTATAGTTTGCCCGCAAAAGCGCAGCGACACACCTAGTTTAATCTGCGCTGAATAAGTTGTTTCACTAACTCATAAAATTTGAGCGGGTGAAGTGTACGCCACTGATTGATCTGCAGTGTACCGCCCATATTGATATAAGAATCAATTTTATATTTTTTTAGCTCCTGCTGAATGAAATCGGGAAAGCACACCGCAGCAATCCAGCCCTGCCTGTCCGGTAGGGAGGCGTCTTCTACTTCTTCAAACCACTCTTCATAGTACAACTCGTCAGAACCATGAAAATTAAAAATATTTTCACCAATCAAAATAAATTTATTAATTCCCTTCATCATTAGTATCTCTAAAAAATCCCGTTTTAACTTCATGATGTCATTATTGATAGTGTCGTTCCATTCACCTATAAACTCAAGGATTACAAACCCTTCTTCATAATCAGCAAATAAAGTTTTGAGATACAATGTCTCTGATCCAAACGAATCCCAGGCCGGATCAATGTAGTATCCATAAATTGTTTCTGAATATAAATCAAAGTTGTATTCCTTGCCAAAGAAAGGCGAGTCTTCATCGTGCGAGGAATCGTAATACGTTAGCCAATTTGAATAGGGCTCTATTTGGTGCATACCTCACATTGATAATTGAAAGTGAACGATTGACAATCAGCCAACGAGAATTAATTACCATTTGTTCATCGTCACCTGTCAATTCTTTTTCAAAGATCTTTTTGATGATATAAGGTCAACCCGGCAATGGGACCCTCCAAAATATTCCTCACGGTAATCCCTTTATCGTTGGCTACCTGACGCAGCACATCACTAAAGTAAAATGAAATGGATCCTGTAAAATGAACTTTGACATTTTTATAGTTCTCGTATTTCATCACATTGTTCTGATAAAAATCAGCGAAACTGTTGTATATCAGTTTATAGCAATAAGGTTCTTTCAAATGTTGAAAGATAAATTTAGCAAAGCTGGCTAAAAACGCGCCCGGTTTTTCACCCTGATAAACTTTCTCCAATACTTCTTCCCGGCTCCATGGAAACCGAGCTTTAAATTGCTTTGCCAGTGACTCAGGCATTTCGTTCCGGAAATAATCAAATATAAATTTCTTACCGATGTATGTTCCCGAACCTTCGTCCGCCAATATCCAACCTAGGTTCGCCACGTTATCAATTATTTTTTCGCCATCGTATAAACAGGAATTAGAGCCAGTTCCTAAAATACATGCAATCCCCGGCTCCCTCCCACACAAAGCACGTGCGGCAGCCAACAAATCCCAACCAATTTCTATATGTGCTTTGGGCCAGTATTTAGCAAAAGCGTCTTGAATAACGAGTTGATTTTTTTCTGAAGAAACACCTGTGCCATAGTAAAATATTTTCTCAACGGGTTCTTGTACTTGTTGTACCAAGTGTTCCGTAAGGATCGTGTCTAAATCTTGCAGCGGCTGGTAGTATGGATTAAAGCCTGGGCTGTTTGCCTGCCCTATGGTTCCGTCTTTTTTTAAGAGCCTCCAATCAATTTTAGAACCTCCGCTGTCTGCAACAATAATCATTTGGGGTAGTTAATCTTATTTAAAACGATGTAATTTACGGAAAGACGCGATTATGCCATTGTCTGCAATGTGCCAATTACTTTAAGTTTTTCAAAAACCTGCCAGCTTTGTGGGGCAGCTTTCAATTCATCTGTCAGGTCTTGCCCCGCCCAATGTTCATAATGCTTTCCATTTCGCCAAAGACGCGAGTACGTAACTTCATACACCAACCCCTGATAAGCATTCCAGATTCAGGTTATCCTGACCATTGGGCAAAGCAAGTTGTGCCTGGGTAATCGTTGCCGGTTCACTCATCGTGATGTAAGATGATTAAAGTCCTTGATGAGTGTGTAAAGAAGCTTTACTGGAGGCATATCGGTTTGAATACCTAATTGGGTTCTGAGCTTTTCAGTTACGGCAAGCATAGGTTTCGAATTTCCGATATCGCGATTAACTTCTAATGCGCGTTGAATTAAATCGATATCGCTTTCCTTAAGTTGAATAGCTTGTGCAAATACGGGTTGATATTCGGAATCAGCTACCACAAATATTTCTTGGGCAGTTATCTCTTTTTGTTCCACTTGCTTAATCACCGAAGTACCCGCCACCATATCGCCCAGGCGCTGCCCTTTCCCTCCGGCTGCAATCGTGATAACAGCGATGGCACCACTTAAAAATTTTAAATCGATTATTGCAAAAATCCATCGCAGAACATAATCACCAATGGAAGCAGGTGTTCCATTTAGTCGAATTACTTTAATATTTAGTACCCGTTTACCAGGAGTTTGCCCGTCCATAAAGATTTCAAACAACAGGCATACAAAAGCCATGGAAAGCCAAGCAACAATATCCAAACCCAATACGATTCTACTCCATTATAGATTAGCAAAAAGCCAATAGCCACTGAAAAAACAATTAGGATTAATTGATCCAGCAGGTAGGCCAAAATCCGATCGCCCACGCTGGCTAAAGGGTAGTGGATAAATACATTTTGTGTTGTTTGTAATTGAATGGTTTGCATGTGCCGCTTTCCCTATAGTATATCCCTTGCTAAAAGCAAAAGTAAATGATTCTGATTAATGCGTAACTTTCTATTTCAAAACCTAAACTTTTTATGATGAGAATAAAAGTTGCCCTATCGCTTATTTATATTGTTCTGGCCGCTGGCTGCTCCGAGAAAAGACCAGTAGATAGCATGACCGATGAACAGTTGCGTGCTTTCGCAGATGAACTAGCTCATAAATTCATTATTGCAGACGGCCATGTGGATTTTCCGGAAAGGCTAAAAGAAAATAAAATCGTACTTACGGAGGAAACGAAATCAATAGTTTTGACAGATATCGGAGGTGAATTTGACTATGAACGCTCCAAAAAAGGAGGGCTCAATGCTCCGTTCATGTCAATTTACATTCCCGCCAGCTACCAGAAACAAAATGACATGGGTAAACCATTTGCCGATTCATTGATTAACAACGTAAAAGCCATTGCCTCTTTATTTCCCGACAAATTTGCATTGGCTCATTCTCCCACCGAAGTAGAAGCAAATTTTAAAGCAGGAAAAATTTCCTTGCCATTGGGTATGGAAAATGGTGCTCCGATTGGAAACGACTTAGCGAACGTAAAATATTTTTATGATCGGGGTATTCGTTATATCACCCTCACCCACAATAAAGACAATCAAATCTGTGATTCGTCTGGCGACACATCGCACACCTGGAATGGCCTGAGTCCCTTTGGAAGAGAGGTTGTTGCTGAAATGAACCGGGTTGGCATAATGGTAGATATCTCGCATGTAGATGACAGCACATTTTATCAGGTGATGAAGCTTACAAAGGTTCCCTGCATTGCTTCTCATTCATCGTGCCGTGCTTTTGCGCCAACGGTTAGGCGTAACATGACCGATGAGATGATTAAAAAACTTGGAGAAAATGGAGGTGTGATGATGATCAACTACTACAATGCGTTTATAGATTCCGCTGTGGTGAACAGAAATAATGCCAATCGTAAAAAATTAAATGCGCTATTGACAGAAAAGGGCCTAACACTAACGGACGCTCAGGCTAAACCAATTATTGAGCAATTCAAAAAAGATAATCCTTCTTTAAAGAGTGATATTAACATGGTGGTCAATCACATTGATCATGTAGTTCAACTTGCCGGCATCGATCATGTGGGTATTGGCTCTGACTTTGACGGAGTAGAGGGAGATTTGCCTACCGGGCTCGAAGATGTTTCCACCTATCCGAACCTGATTTATACGCTTCTTAAGCGAGGTTACTCGGAGGAGGATATTGCTAAAATCTGCTATAGGAATATTTGGCGCGTGTGGCACAAAGTCGAGCAGGTGGCCAAGACAAGTTAAACAAGGATTTTTAGAGATCTTTATTTTATTTAATAAAATGAAGTTGGAGGGAAATGAGCCAACCCTTATCTTCCAACTTCTTTTTTATGAGAGAATCTTCATTTGTAAAAATCAATAAACCTCGCTGGGAAGAGTTTGAAAAGGTGGTGAAAAACCAACAACAAGCTCCCCCGATAAACTGGCGGAGTTATTTATTCAAATCACGGATGACCTCTCCTTTTCACGCACACAATATCCAACCAGTCGCACCACGCACTACCTAAACTCACTCGCCAGTAAAATACATGGTGAGATTTAATAAAAATAAAAAGGAAGAAAAAAATCGATTCATTCTCTTTTGGAAACAGGAAGTGCCTGCCGTTCTTTATTCAGCAAGAAAACAATTGCTTTACGCATTCGTCATTTTTGTTGTTGCCGGAATTATTGGAGCGGTTTCAGCCGCCTATGACGAAACTTTTGTTCGGTTGATTTTAGGCGATATGTATGTAAACATGACGCTGGAAAATATTAAGAACGGAAATCCAACAAATGTATATTCCTCAAGTGGTGAGATGGATATGTTCTTTCAAATCACGCTCAACAACATTATGGTTTCGTTCAGAGTCTTCATTTTTGGTGTGTTTGCGTCATTAGGTACGGGACTATACCTGTTCTACAATGCGCTGATGGTAGGTACTTTTATGATGTTCTTCTATAACGAAAACCAACTTTCGCAAGGCTTGCCAGTAATTATGCTGCATGGAACGATAGAACTAACTTCTATTGTAATAGCGGCCGCAGCCGGCTTCGTAATGGGCAATAGTCTTTTGTTTCCCGGTACCTACTCACGGGTAGCTTCTTTTAAAATGGGATCCATTAACGGATTAAAAATTGTAGTAGGACTCGTTCCCTTTTTTATCATGGCTGGATTCATCGAATCCTTTATCACCCGGTATGCTTCATGCATTGGAGTATCAAAATGATGATCATCACACTATCGGCATTTCTTATGATTTACTATTTTGTGCTTTACCCCATTCAACTAAAACGAAATGGAAGAATTTAAAGTAATTGAATTTCAACAAACGCGCGATTTCAGTCGAAAGCTAAATACCACTTTTGAATTTCTAAGACAGAACTTCAAGTCGCTGGGTAAGAGTATTTTATATATTTCAGGACCTTCCGTGCTTGTTGCCAGTTTACTGATCGGCTCTTTCATGGGCGAGTTTCTAACACTAACGCAATCTTTTCAATCGCAGGCTGGTGATGTAGAGACGTTGGGTGACTATTTTCTCACCCTAAGTTTTTGGGCTCAAATTTTAGCGATGTTGATTTTCTTCTTTATCAGCTTTGTGGTTACTATCGCAACGATCAACTGCTACATCAATGTATATGTTGAAAAACGAACCAATAAAATTGAGGTACAGGAAGTTTGGGATCGGGTTCGGATCACCTTTTGGAATTATGCCGGAACTACTATTCTTTTCTTCATTACGTATGTTATTGTGGTTATACTACTGGTCATTCCAATGTTTATCCTGGGCGCAATCTCTCCTTTTCTCATTTTCTTCGGAGCGATTTTTCTCTTCGTTGGATTGTTCTACCTGGCGATCAGTGTATCCCTTACCTATTTTATTCAGTCTCACGAAAAGAAATCATTCCTTGCTGCTATGGTGCGATCTTACCGCCTCGTAAATAACGGTAAGTGGTGGAGCACATTCGGATTACTTTTTCTTTTACAGATGATCACCGGCATTTCATCTTATATTTTTCTGATACCTTACTACATAATAGTTCTTACTTCTTCGTTACACTCAGTTTCAACAGGCAATCCCTTAGAAATGTCGCCAACTATGGTTACAGTTAGTGTAATCTGCTTTACCCTATATTATATGGCTCAGATGCTTCTCTACTCGTTACCCCATGTAGGCATTGCGTTTCAATATTTCAATTTGGTCGAGTTAAAAGAAGCACGTGGCTTATTGAGCCAGATCGAAACCATTGGGCAAGCTACTACTGATCCAAACAGGCCTGAAGAAACGTATTAATTTCTCTCCCCTTGGTAAAATATTTACTCCCTCTCCTTTTATTTTTTGCTGTATGTACTGGAACTGCCCAACACCTAAATTCAGTGGATACAACAATCTTTGCTGGTGAAGAGTATGAAGACGAGGAAAAAGAATTTACGGGTGCACCAGATACCACGCGGGTTGAAGTACGAAATTTTTCACCTACGGATGTTGAAAAACTTAAAGCCGATCCGGATCTGAATTATACGCAGCCCCCACCGTGGCTGAATCACTGTGGGATCGGTTTAAGCGTTTCCTGATGTGGCTTTTCTCCACTCTCTTTGAGAAAGCAACTACTACTGACGTGGGCCGTCTTATAATATATCTGTCAGCAATCATCCTGAGCATTGTAGTGATCATGATGTTATTAAAAGTAAATGCATTTAAAATATTCTATTCTGGAGCCGACTCGGGAAAACAAAACTATCAAGTGTTTCATGAAAATATTCATGAAATGGATTTTGATTCGCTAATAAAAGAGGCCTCTGAAAAAAAA
>ENA-OONB01000035-OONB01000035.1-viral-metagenome-genome-assembly--contig:-NODE-35-length-11168-cov-2.726021_pt1 | contig 11168 bp, 19 predicted proteins | sample MGYA00245309_ERZ501080 | MGnify/ENA primary metagenome ERZ501080 (study PRJEB25959, sample SAMN05341348) | viral metagenome | host: human-associated | place: USA: California | collected 2014-04-21 | study... | reverse complement strand
AAAAAGTAGACAAGGTCGTTACCGGCAACGTCAAGAGAAAAAAGAAGAGTGAGGTAAGCAAATTCAAAGACGTATTTATTTCGGAAGACGTATCTAATGTCAAATCTTATATTTTTCTTGACGTGCTGGTACCAGCAATCAAAAAAGCTGTCTCAGATATCGTGAAAGACGGAGTGATATGATGTTATATGGAGACAAACGAAGTGGCAGTCGCGGTTCATCCAGTTATGTGTCATATAGATCATATTCCGATAACACGAGTCGTAACTCAAGAAGGTCAGTAAGAGCTAGTTACGATTTTGACGATGTTGTGTTCGATACCCGAGGTGAGGCTGACGAAGTATTATCCAGCATGGATGAATTAATGGACAGATACGGAGTCGTCAGCGTTGCTGATATGTATGATTTATGCGGTATGACTTGTAACTATACGGATAATAAATACGGTTGGAAGAGTCTCGCCAGAGCTGATATTTCAAGAGTTCGGGACGGCTACATGATCAAACTTCCAAAAGCAGAACCGATTTAAGGAGGGTTTATGGAAGATCCAAAGGAGATTATTTTAAAGACTGAATACAGTAACAAATTCGATGAGATTAGAAAAGATCTCGTCGTGCAGTCGTATTTCAAATATGGAAAAGCTTCAAGAAATTTTGTATCAGGGTACGTGGATGCAATTGGATCACTTAAAAAGTGTATTCAGAAATTTGAAGAAACAGGTAACTTAGAATATCTGGCAGATGCTGCAAATTATTGTATGTTCAGATATATGTATCCACTGACGGGAGAATATTTTAAACATACCGATTCCGATGAATCTGCCGGAATTGATGGTATGTCAGTAAAAGAAATCGAAGAGTTTAAAAAGGAGAACGAATAATGAAAAAATTAGCATTTATGAATACTATTTCCAGATCAGCACACAGAATGGCATTTAAACTGCAGAAACACAGCCCGGAGATTCTTGTGGTGGCTGGGGTAATCGGTGCGGTAGCAAGTGCTGTGATGCTTGTAAGGCCACAACTAAATTAGGCGATATTTTAGACGACTCCAGAGATAAAATTGATTCCATTCATGATGTGATTGAGAATCCGGATAAGGTTAATGGGGAGTATACACAGGAAGACGGAAACAAAGATCTTGCTATTGTGTATACGCAGACCGCTCTGAAGGTTGCTAAAGTTTATGCTCCTGCGGTTATTCTCGGAGGATTATCTATCACGGCCATTCTCACATCTAACAATATTCTCAGAAAGAGGAACATTGCACTGGCTGCAGCTTACACAGCAGTCGACAAAAGCTTCAAAGAATATCGTGGAAGAGTCGTTGAAAGATTCGGAAAAGAACTGGATAAAGAGTTCCGTTATAACATCAAAGCTAAGGAAGTGGAAGAGACTGTTACCGACGAAAAAGGTAATGAAAAGACTGTAAAAAAGACTGTCGACGTAGTAGATCCAAACGCCATCAGTGAATTTGCGAAATTCTTCGATGATGGCTGTATTGGATGGACCAAAGATCCGGAACTCAATCTGATTTTCTTACGCCAGCAGGAAGCAGCGGCAACTAAACGTCTGGAAGATCGTGGACATTTATTCCTGAATGAAGTATACGATATGCTTGGCATCCAACACACAAGAGCAGGTCAGATTGTAGGATGGATTTATGATAAAAAGAATCCGATCGGTGATAACTATGTCGATTTCGGCATTTACAATACTAGCAAAGAAGCGAATCGTAACTTTGTGAACGGATATGAAAGAACAATCCTGCTTGATTTCAATGTTGATGGAAACATCCTTGATCTGATGTGAATGACAGGACTCAATAGCATTGGGTCGGGGAATACCCATAGGGATATTTACGATCGCGTTTGGTGAAAGGAGAAATCATGACAGGTAGAGAACTTATCATATTCATTCTGGAAAATAATTTGGAAGACGTATCCATATTCGATGGTGATACGCTTCCTGGTCTCATGACTCTGGATGAAGCTGCTGTCAAATGGCATAGCGGCAGAAATACTTTAAAGGCTCTTTTTGAGATGGGAAAAATACCCGGAGTGATAATCGACGAAAAGATTTATATTCATAAGAGCGTAGAGAACCCATTTTCAAAGGAAGGGAAAGACCATGATAAATAAAATTCTTATATTTGCTGCAGGAGTCGCTATTGGCTCCGCAGTAACATGGAAACTCGTAAAGGATAAATATAAAAAACTGGCTGACGAGGAAATTGCTTCAGTAAAGGAAGTATGGAGTAAGAAACATCCGACTGTTGAGGATATCGCTGAGGCATGTGTAAAAGAAGGCGTGGACGTTGATGTTACGCTACAACCTAAAAAGAATCCGGATTTCAAAGATTATAGAGCGATGCAGGAAATCATTGATAAAAATAGTTATAAAGAGGAGGATTATATGGATAAATATGTTATTTCACCGGAAGAATTCGGCGAAAGCGAACTTCCATCTGAAAGCCTGACATATTGGGCGGATGGAATTGTTACTGATGAGGCAAATTGTGTTATGGATGAAGACGACATTGAAGAAACTATTGGAAGCGATGCTCTGAATCATTTCGGTGAATATGAGGACGATTCAGTATTTGTCAGAAATGAGATTCTTGATAAAGAATACGAGATTCTCATGGACACTCGAAGATTCAGTGACGTCTATCCTACACGATAGGAGAAGAATGGATGGATAAAAACAATATTATCAACGAATATTTCGAATGGATGACCAATATTGTCTGCGGAAAGAGGTTTTCAGGCAAGATGACTTATAAAAAACTTCTTTCATGCTTACATATGATTACGTTCAGATGCGAAATGCGAAGTGACGAAAACCGAGCTGAGGATGGCGTAGATCTTAGATGGCGATTTGCTGTTGATACAGGCAGAGAAAATCAAAATGATTGGATTAGAGATTGTCTCGAAGGTCCATGCAGTGTTCTGGAGATGATGGTGCTTTGGCCATTAGGATCGAGGAGACCATCATGGACAATCCGGCACTCGGCGATCGAACCGGGCAATGGTTTTGGGGAATGATCACGACTATGGGGCTTGGATCTATGAGCGATAATAATTTTGATAAGAAATCTGCTGGAAATATCGTAAATACATTTCTGGATAGACAGTATAAGTCAGACGGGGATGGCGGTTTATTCAGAATTCGAGGCGTTGACGTGGATTTAACAAAAGTGGACATTTGGACACAATTGTGCTGGTATCTCGACAGCATATCTTAAATCTTGAAAGGAGAAGCATAGTGTAATGATTGATTTCATGAAGATTTCGACGCGCCAAGTGAAAAAGGGTGTCACCGAGATATTCCCTAAATTTGTTCTGAAGAAATCGTCGGATCTCATGATACGGGGCGGCGATTTCTATGCTGTTTGGAATGAAGATACTGGTCTCTGGTCTACTGACGAAGAAGACGTGATCAACATGGTTGATGCCGCATTATATGAATATACGAAAAAACAGGAAGAACACGCGATTGATGAACTTAACACAAAATATATGTGGGATTCAAATTCCGGTTCTATAGACGCCTGGCATAAATATTGCCAAAAGCAGATGCGAGACAACTATCATCCACTAGACGAGAAAATCATATTTGGTGATACCAAGACGACCAAAAAGGATTACGCCAGTCGAACGCTCAGTTATCCGCTGAGAGAATGTAATATTTCGGGGTACGAAAAGCTTATGTCTACTTTATATTCTCCGGGGGAGCGGAAGAAAATCGAATGGGCGATTGGCGCAGTTATCGAAGGGGATTCTAAGAATATTCAAAAGTTTATGGTTCTCTATGGTTCTGCGGGAACCGGTAAATCAACAGTCTTAAATATTATACAGCAGTTATTTGAGGGTTATTATTCGGTCTTTGACGCTAAAGCGTTGGGATCGGCTAATAACTCTTTTGCGTTAGAGGCGTTTAAAGCAAACCCGCTTATTGCAATTCAGCATGATGGAGATTTATCCAAAATTGAGGATAACACTCGATTAAACAGTCTTGTATCCCACGAGCTTATGACTGTAAACGAGAAGTTTAAATCTACTTATGCGAATAGGTTTAATGCTTTCTTATTTATGGGAACCAATAAACCAGTAAAGATTACGGACAGCAAATCCGGTTTACTCAGACGATTGATCGATGTAACGCCATCCGGCAATAAACTCGACCAGAGAGAATATTCAGATTGTATGGATAAAATCCCTTTTGAGCTTCCGGGAATTGCGTATCACTGTCATCAGGTATATTTGGCGAATAAACATATGTACGATTCATACATTCCGACGCTGATGATGGGTGCCACGAATGATTTCTATAATTTCATGATTGATTCATTCAGCGTGTTTAAAAAGAATGACGGAACGACTCTCAAAACTGCCTGGGAGATGTATAAGGTGTATTGCGACGAGACCAAGGTACCGTATCCATATTCTCAGAGAGTGTTCAAAGAAGAGCTTAGGAATTATTTCTGGAATTTCGACGAAGAATTCGACAGCGAATCTCAGGCTCGGAATGTATATTCAGGGTTCCGACTTGATAAATTCGAGAAGGATATGAGGAGTGAGAAGAAAGATGATGGAGAGAAGACGAAAGGCACTATTGAATTTATGGAGGGAATATCTTCAGAATTCGATATCCTTGCGGGAGATTATTTGGCTCAATACGCCAATGAAAAGGAAACCCCTACCAAACCATGGGATGTTGTTACCACGAGGTTACACGACATCAATGTTCATAAATTACATTATGTCAAGGTTCCAGAGAATCATATAGTCATTGATTTTGATATTAAGGATGAATCCGGTAATAAATCATTCGAGAAAAATCTGGCTGCAGCAAGCAAATGGCCGGCTACATATGCTGAGTTAAGTAAAAGTGGCGCAGGGATTCATCTTCATTATATTTATGATGGTGATTCAACACTGCTCAACCGTCTTTACGACAAAGACATTGAAATAAAGGTATTCACAGGAAAAAGTTCACTCAGGAGAAAGCTTACAAAATGCAATGATTTACCTATTGCACATATTAGCTCAGGACTTCCTTTGAAGGAAGGAGGAAAAAAAGTGATAAACATTGAAGGATTTAAAAACGAACAGAGTCTCAGAACTACCATAAAAAGAAATCTCGAAAAAGAATATCATCACGACACTCGAAGTAGTGTTGATTTTATCAATAAGCTTCTCAATGATGCTTATGCCAGCGACAAAGCTTATGATGTATCCGATATGAGAAATGCTGTATATTCTTTCGCAGCCCAAAGCACCAATCAGGCTGATTATTGTCTGAGACTTGTAAGCAAAATGAAATTTAAATCTGAAGAACCGGCGGTAGCGCTCACAAACGATGAGAAGCCGCTGGTTTTTTATGATTGCGAGGTATTCCCTAACTTGTTCCTGGTTAACTGGAAAGTACAGGGAGAGGGAAAGCCTATCGTAAGACTGATAAATCCACGACCGCAGGACATTGAAGAACTTATCAAATTCCGGTTGGTAGGATTTAATTGTCGTAGATATGATAATCATATGTTATATGCTTGTATGATGGGGTATACGAACGAGCAGCTGTATGATTTATCCCAGAAAATTGTAAATACGAAAAAAGGCGACAGTCGAAAGGTATTGTTCGGCGAGGCGTACAATATTTCATATACTGATATTTATGATTTCGCTTCTGCGGGTAACAAAAAGAGCTTGAAAAAACTTGAGATCGAAATGGGCATTCACCATCAGGAGCTTGGACTTCCGTGGGACAAGCCTGTACCTAAAGAATTATGGCAGAAAGTAGCGGAGTATTGTGATAACGATGTCCTGGCAACGGAAGCTGCATGGGATTATCTGAAAAGTGATTTTATTGCAAGAGAGATTCTGGCTGATCTGGCAGGTTTAACAGTTAATGATACCACCAACACCTTAACCACTAAATTTATATTTGGAAATAGAATAAATCCTCAAAATGAATTTAATTATCGTAATTTAGCAGAGCCGGTATTCGAAATGGACGAAGAGACTCGTAATTTCCTGGAAGAAGCGTGTCCGGAAATGATGTCTCAAACCCATGGCGAAGCCGGTTCTCTTTTACCTTATTTTCCAGGATATAAATATGAGAACGGTGTTTCTACATATTGTGGGGAAGAAGTTGGAGAGGGTGGATATGTATATGCTGAACCAGGAATGTATGGTAATGTAGCACTTCTTGATATTGCATCAATGCATCCTCACAGCACCATTGCCGAATGTTTATTTGGTATCAGATATACAAAAGCGTATCGTGATATTGTTGAGGGTCGTGTAAGCATTAAGCATGAAGCTTGGGATGAAGTTGATAAAATGCTTGACGGAAAGCTCAAACCGTATATTCAGAGAGTCAAAGATGGCGAGTTGACTTCTGAGGATCTGGCAAATGCATTGAAGACTGCAATCAACTCAGTGTATGGTCTCACCTCAGCGACATTCCCCAACCCGTTCCATGATGTCAGAAACAAAGATAATATTGTGGCTAAGCGCGGTGCCCTGTTTATGGTTGATCTTAAACACGAAGTTCAGAAACGTGGATTCACTGTTGCTCACATCAAAACAGATTCGATTAAGATTCCGGATGCGACACCAGAAATTGTTAAGTTCGTTATGGAATTTGGTAAGAAGTATGGCTATACATTTGAGCATGAGGCTACTTACGATCGGATGTGTCTCGTAAACAATGCGGTTTATATTGCCAAGTATAAAGACCCAGATGAATGTGTGGCTATGTATGGATATGCTCCAGGAGATAATAAGAAGCATAAGAATAATCCGTGGACAGCTACCGGTAAGCAGTTTGCGGTTCCTTATGTATTCAAGACTTGTTTCAGCCGGGAACCAGTAACGATCAATGATATGAGAGAAACTTTCTCAGTGAAATCGGCTTTATATTTGGATATGAATGAGAAATTACCGGACGTATCTGAATACGAGAAGAAACTTGAGAAGTTGGAATCCGACTACAAGAAAGGCAAAATCTCAGATACCACGTTTGAACCGGAAGCTGGCGTACTGCAGGAGCTGATCAATGATGGTCATGACCGTAAATTCGTTGGTAAAGTCGGAGAATTCTGTCCGGTTAAACCTGGCAAGGGCGGTGGCATTCTCGTCAGAGAGCAGAATGGTAAATTCTACGCGGCTACCGGTACGACAGGATTCAGATGGCTTGAGGCAGAAATGCTGTTGAAGAAAACCGCAGAGATGGTGACGATTATCGATCCGGATACTGGAAAAGAGAAAGAGATATCGGGAGCAGAGCTGATCTCTGGTAATGATGGCATTGTTGACCGATCATATTATGACAAACTCGTTAATGATGCTATTGAATCTATTTCTAAATACGGTGATTATGAATGGTTTATATCTGAAGATCCGTATATTCCTAAAGAAAAACCATTACCGGATTTTATGAATATTCCAGAAGGCACCGATGAAGAAGTAGAGTTACCTTGGAATTGATATTCGCGGAGAAATCCTTTCCTATTATGAAAGGAGTGATTTTATGAAGCATTATTTAAAATCCAAAGATGGTGAGATTAAATACACAGTGGACATGTATTGTGAACATCCGAATATGAAAAACAATAACACGGAAAGTGTTGGATGTAACGGTGCTTGCAGTGAATGTAAATATGGTATGGCGACCTTATCACTCAAGGATTTCTATGAAATAATAAAGTACGCGAAAATTGGCTTCATTCAATAAGCAAGCTGAGAGTCTTGGCTAGAAATAGTTGAGGCTCTTTGTTTTATACAAAATTATATTTATTTAAAGGAGATTAAAAGAATTATGGAACTGACATTTGCACCAAGAGACATTTTACAGATTAACGACGCAAGAATCATTTACAGAAACCTCAGAGGAGAGGGGAGCAAATTCAATCGTGAGGGCGATCGCAACTTCGCAGTGGTTATTCCAAACCAGGAGCTCGCTGATGAACTTATCGATCGTGGCTGGAATGTGAAAATCAAAGAGCCGAGAGACGAAGGTGAAGAGCCATTCAGATATCTCCCGGTTAAAGTGAAATTCAATGATCGTGGACCGCAGGTATATTTAGTATCCGGAACTGCCCACAGAGAGCTGAGCGAGGATATGGTATCCATCGTGGATGAGATTGATATTCGCTCAGTCAATCTGGATGTAAGACCATATGACTGGGAAGTAAATGGTAAAACTGGTCGTACTGCATATCTGCAGTCTATGGAGGTCATTCAGGAAATTGACAGATTTGCAGCAAGATATGCTGAGGAAGAAAGCCCAGAGGAGTGAATATGATCGTACGAGCATTCGAAGTCCGAGCACATAACAGGTATTTAGTATGTGATTTGGCAAGTAATTTGGACAAAGAATTACGGAATCTGCAGGAAGATGGCTGGAATATCATTTCAGTAACCGCAACACCGGTTAAGGAATACCATTACCCAGATTACTTTGATTCAACGTTATTCACAATAGTTGCGCCTAAGAATGAAGATAAATGAGGGAGTGATATTTATGAGTGACGGAGCAAAAATTGTTATAGCCGGAATCATGGCTTATACAATATATAGAGTCGCAGGAAAGTGTACGGACGCTAGGATTGCAATTGCAGCTATGAGATGCGGAGTTACTATGAAATTGGAAGAAAAGGAGAAATGATTATGAATATTTATTGTGATTTATGTGCAAATAAAGACCGTATGGAAATGTGCAGAACTTGTATTAGCGATTTTCTTCACATGACAACAGACGGAGCTGAATATGTTAAGCCGCCAGTGCTCCTTTAGATACTGACACTTTGAAAGCTACGATCAACAAACTATACGGAGCAGGCCTTACGGTATCGCCATACCAGAAGGCCATGTCCAAAATCAAAAATGTTATTTTCAATGATCCAGCTACAATTGTATTTTGGAGTGATGGCACCAAGACCGTTGTAAAATGCGGTAAGGATGACGCATTTGATGCGGAGAAAGGTCTGGCTATGGCGATTTCTAAATACTTCTTTGATAATGCCGGATATTTCAATGATGTGTTTAAGAAGTGGATTCCTAAGAAAGGAGAAAGCGATGGAAAAGACCAGTGATTCATTAATTATAGGTTTTGATTCATCGGCGGGTAAGGACGGCACAGTTTTAATCGTGGGGCGTAAAAAACCCCGCGAAGCCGTCGATGTTATAAATGCTTTCGATGGAGAAGAAGCTCTTGAACTTTATAAAAAGTTGATTACACCAAAGGCGAAAAATGAGTAATGACAGATTTCTTACGTAATTATCAAATGGCAGCTGTGCATAAAATGAAAAACGGCTGTATTCTCAACGGAGGGACTGGTTCTGGTAAATCTAGGACCGGTCTCTATTATTATTTCAAAGAGAATGGTGGTAGCTTCCTTAATCAAGAATTTATTCCGATGAAAAATCCTCAGAATCTTTACATCATTACAACGGCAATGAAACGAGATTCTCATGAATGGGATAGTGAACTGGCGAATTATAGAATATCTACAAACCCAGATAAAAATGAATTATATCCAGGACAGACAGTAGTAATTGACTCTTGGAATAATATAAAGAAGTATATAGAAATAAAAGATGCGTTCTTTATATTTGATGAGGATAGAGTTACAGGATCTGGTGAATGGGTAAAATCGTTTCAGAAAATCGCTAAAAACAACGACTGGATTATATTATCGGCAACTCCTGGCGATTGCTGGGCGGATTATATTCCGGTATTTGTGGCGAATGGGTTCTATAAAAATAAAACGGAATTTTGTAGAGAGCATGTGGTATATTCCAGATTTACCAAATATCCTCAGATAGACAGATATTTAAATGTAGGTAGACTAGTTAGACTGAGAAACAGAATACTGGTTGATATGGATTTTCAACGAACTACGGTACAACATCATATGGATGTATATGCGACTTATGATATTCCTAAATACAAAGATGCTATAAGAAATCGTTGGGATCCATTTAAAAACGAGCCTATTCAGCAGGCATCTGGTCTTTGCTATGTTCTCAGAAGGATTGTAAATACGGATGAGTCAAGGGTTGTAGCTCTTATGGAGATATTAGAAAAAACTCCAAGGGCTATTATATTTTACAATTTTGACTATGAAAGAGAAATATTATTGCATCTGTTTAGCGATGATGAATATATAGGTTACGAAGTAGCTGAATGGTCCGGACATGCTCATCAACCGGTACCATATGCAGATAGATGGATATATTTGGTTCAGTACACTGCTGGATGTGAGGGATGGAACTGCATTAGTACAGATACTATCATATTCTTCTCTCAAAATTACAGCTATAAAGTTACTGAGCAGGCGTGTGGACGAATAGACCGATTGAATACTCCATATCGCAATTTATATTTTTATCACATAAAGAGCAGATCCGGAATAGATATGGCAATTACCAAAGCCTTAAATAAGAAGAAAAAATTCAACGAAAGGAAGTTTGCGAAATGGGAGTAGATTGTCGTGAAAACGGATTAAATATTCAAATCATGTTGATTAACAACATCGTCGAGGAAGCAGTAAAACACGGTGCTGACGATGGCGGATCTTATGAAAACAACCCATTTAAATTAAAAGCGGCTCTTGAAGATTGGATAAAAATTAATAATCTGGAAGATTTCTGTTATGTTGGTTATTTTGATGATTCTGACGCTTGGTGCAAACTTAAAATAGCAAGAAAGAAGGTTGAAACTGATGAGTCATAACACAATTACTCTTAATAACATCGAAATACCTAAAATTAAAAATGGTTCGCGGATCAGAATTGGCGGAGTCAGAACCTTGAATATTGACGTAGATCACCACTTCAACTGGTTTCAGAAGAGAATGATTAAATGGTGTTTCGGTTTTACTGTGGAGGATTACAGTGAGGAATGACGCGAAAATCACAACTCCTTTAATGAAAAGGAGGAATGGCGTTATGACAGATTATGAATATTTATTTAGTATGAACTTACAGGCTAAACTTAAAGAGAAGATTCAGGGAGCTATATATGTAAAAGTTAATGAAAACGACAGTCTGGTTATTAAGATCACAAGACGTGATGAAAATAATTTCGATATGTCTTTTACAGATTTTTCAAATAAATTCCTTAATGGATTTTCTACAGATTACGCAGCTTATGATC
>ENA-OONB01000033-OONB01000033.1-viral-metagenome-genome-assembly--contig:-NODE-33-length-11591-cov-3.198273_pt1 | contig 11591 bp, 9 predicted proteins | sample MGYA00245309_ERZ501080 | MGnify/ENA primary metagenome ERZ501080 (study PRJEB25959, sample SAMN05341348) | viral metagenome | host: human-associated | place: USA: California | collected 2014-04-21 | study... | reverse complement strand
TTCTTGTGTTTTTTCTTTCTTCTTTACCGAAACGCTCTTCGTATAACCTTTTTAATTCCTCGTCATTTGGATTATAAGGCTCTTTAACATCTTCAACAGGTGTTTCTACCTCTTCCTCTTTAGAATTGCTTACAGGCTCTTCTATTGGATCAGAAGGTGCTTCTGTATTATCAGTTATACTGTATGCTTCGTTAAAAGCAGATGTAAAGAAATCTCTATCATCGTTTGTACTAAACATTTGTAAGTTCATCTTACATATTTTCACTAATCATTCCCCCATTCATATTTTGCATATCTTGTTGTAGCATTTCTGCTAATTGTGGATAACTTTGTATTATATCTCTAAACATCTCTGGGTCTTGTTGAGCTAACATTAATAACTCTTCTAAGACTTCATCTGGTATTTGTTGAGAGTTAAGTGCTTCTTCCATTTGTGCGTTTTCAGAAAGTAATTGTTGTTCTAACATTTTCTTTTCTTTTTCATTCCACATCAGAAGTTTCCTCATTAGTGTTACTTCTTCTTTTTCTTCTTTACTTTGCACTTTGCCATCTTTTAACCCCCTCTTATAACCTTTTTCTTCGATTTGAGACTCATACTCTTTCTTATCTCTTTGTTCTTTGTCCATTATAAGCTCATCTACTTGTTTAGAAGTCATATCAGACGCTTGGATAACTTGTTGAAGCATTTGTATTACTTGTTCAGTTACTCCTTGGTCTAATTCACCTTTTTGTTGCTGTGCTTGTTGCATTTGCATTTGTTGTTCTTGTTGTAATTGTTCTTGTTGAGCTTGTTGTTGTTGGGCTTGAAGTTCTGCAAATCTATCTGTTATAGCTTTCTTATCTCCTGTTGGTAAGAACTCTAACACGGCTTTTCTATCTACAAGAGGTAAACCGTCCTCACCATTTGTTTGAGCAAGTCTAATCATTAAGTCTAGCATTGCATTTCTATTTACAGGCATTGTAGAACCTGCCATAACTTTTAAGTCGTAATCATTTGAAAGAACTTGTGTACCGATTTCTCTAAACGACGGATTACCTTCTACATCAGTAACTCTAACCCATCTATCTAGTTCAAGCTATGAGAGATGTAGATGTTGAAGGTTATAAAAACTTAAATAACTTTGTTCCAGACGAATTAACTAAGAAAGTTAAAGAGATGGAAGAGTTTATTGAAGAACAAAGATACAACAGTTATGTAACTGGACTTAAAAATAAGTATTCTGATTTTGATGAGGATAAAGTTTTAGAATATGCAGAAAAACACGATGTTCTAAACTTAGAAGTAGCTTACAAAGCTATGAAAGCAGATAGTGTTAAAGAGCCAAATATAGAAGAGCTTAGAAAACAAATCAAAGAAGAATTACTTAATGAACTTAAACAAAACTCCCTTGAAACACAATCAATAGTTGGTGGAGTATCCCAAAAGCCTATCAAACAGGATGATACTGTTAATCTGTCAAGTAGAGAGTCAAGGATAGCGAAAGCTATGGGAATGACACCTAGCGAATATGCCAAGTGGAGATAAAATAAATAAAACACAACATAACAAAAGGAGCAAACAAAATGCAAAAATTAAAAATGAATTTACAAATGTTTGGTGCTAACACACCAGTAGACCCAACAACAGGTAACACACACGTATCTGAAAACTTTGGTAAATTATTATACCCAGGGTTAAGAAAAATATTCTTCGAGACTTATGATGAGATACCAGAGCAATTCCCAAAAATATTCAACGTACAAACTTCTAATTCTGCAACTGAAACAGATCACGGAATGGGAGCATTTGGTGATTGGGTAGAAAGAAAGTCTGAAATAGATACAGTAGCATACGCTAAGATTTCTGACGGTGGAGATGTTACTTACAAACATAAGGCTTTCACTAAAGGTTTTATGATAGGTAGAGAATTATACGATGACGAAAAGTATGGTCAAATGAAAAAAATGGCTAAGGCACTTGCTAGAGCAGGTAGAGCTAAAGTTGAAAGAGATGCTATAACTGTTTTAACTAAAGGTTTCAAAGGTGATGACGGTGCTTTCAAAGGAAGAGATGGAAAAGAATTATTCCACGACCAACACGATTTAGTTGACTCTTCTAAGAAGTGTTCAAACGTAGTAGAAGGTGCTTTATCAAGAGAAACATTAAAAGAAGGTTTAAAATTAATGAGAACTCAATTAGATGAAGCAGGTAACTTAATACAAATGAAAGCTACTAAGTTAATAATACCTCCTGCTTTAGAAGATGAAGCTAGAAGAATATTACATTCTACTCAAGTATCTGGAACAGAATTAAATGATACAAACGAATACTTAAAGAGTGCAGGTCTTGAAATAGTTGTTCTTGACTATTTAGGAGAAGAAGCAGGTGGTTCTGACACTATGTGGTTCTTACAAGACGGATCAAGACACGAATTAAACTTCTTCTGGAGAGTTAAGCCAGAGTTCAAAAACGAAGAAGATTTCGATACTTTCGTTGCTAAGTACAGAGGGTATATGAGATATTCTTACGGTTTCTCTGATTGGAGAGGTATGGTAGGAAGTAAAGGTACTTCTCTTCCTGCAAAAGCTAAAAAGTAATAAAAATATTTAAGGGGTAGGGAGTTAATCCCTACTCTTTTTTAAAGGAGTTGATTATATGATAGAGGATAAATATATGCGTATGTTTGAACAAATCATAAAAAGACAAAACGCCATAATGGATATGTTAAGTTCTTTTATGCACGTATACGCTAAAGACCATAATCACGCTATTGAAGATGTAAGAGAGGAGTGTGAATACATAAATGACGTTGAAGGAAATTATAGATAGAGTTAGGTCTTATACAAGAGATACAACAGGTTCGTTATTTACACAAGATGATATAGTTTCTTTTGTAAATGAAGGTATTGATAGAATAAGACGTTATAAATATTTTAAAAATATGACACACTTAACTTCTCTATCTGATGAGCCTAAGTATTTACCAAGTGAATATCATCATTTACTTGCTATATATGGTGCTAGTAGATGTTTTACACAAGATGAACAAAATTATTTAGCAGAACAATTTATGAATGAGTATGAATACAAGACTTCTGAAATGGAACAATTTATAAATGATGGAGAACTTATTATAGAAGGTATTGATGAAAACAGTAATAAACCTTTTGATGCAGTTAAAGATGTGTATTTTACTAAATTTACATTAGGTGGTGAATAGTATGTTTAGTAGCAAATCATATATTAGAAAATCTTCTTCAACACCTTCCTCGCCAGAAAGAATATCATTTTCTGTTAGAAACTTTACAGGTGGGCTTAACAACACATCTTCACCTTCAAGACTTAATGATAACGAAAGTCCTAATCTGTTAAATGTACGTTTTAGAAAAGATGGTGTACTTGAAAAAAGAAGTGGATTAACTAGATATGAGTTTCATAACCCCGAATATAGTATAAATGGTAAATTACGTAATCTATGGGTGTTAAAACCAGAGCCAGGAATAGAAACTTTATTAATGCACGTTGATGAGGATTTTGTGTATGTTAGGTCTGATGGAACTCCAATATTTATACCGTGGGGACAAGATGGTGTATATAAACCTGTTAGTGGAGTACAGTTTATGGACAAGTTCTTCTTAGTTGATGGGGCAAATCACATAAGATATTTCAAGCTAGAAGATTTGGAAACTATGGATTTACCACGTATATTTTTTATAACTGGTACTCCTTATGAAGCAACACCTAAACCTAAACCTGCCACAAAAGGTGAATGGAAAGAAGAACACTTCAAAGGGCATAGATGGAAAGCTTGGTATGAGCCTTGTCAATACGAGCTAGAGGACGGTTATAAAGGTACTAATATACAAATTAACAATTGTAATATGCTTATAGTACATAAGGATAGACTTTATGCCACAGGTAATCCAGATGACCCTAATATGGTTTATATAAGTGATATACTTAATCCGTTTTACTTCCCTGCATCACTTCCTGTACAACTACCTCCTAATGGAGACAAAATAAACTGTATGAGAGTATTTGCAGACTCTATAATATTTGGTAGAGATAAAGATGTTTACGCTTTACACGGTAATACAAATAGAGATACAGAAGAAGCATATACACTTAAAAAGATAAATACTCATACAGGTATAGTAAACGACCATTGTGCAGATGTGATACATAACTTTATGTTTTATGTAGGAACTGACGGTAATTGTTACAAACTTAAAACAACTAATTCAAGTGAGTTAATACTTGCTACACAACAATTTAACACAAAAGTTAATCTATTTGAAAAACCTATAAATAAAAACATTTGGGATATACGTAATTGTCATACAGGTTATGATCCGTACAATGGTGAGTGGTGGATACAGTTTGATGATTTAAGTATTATATATAATTATCAATTTATGGCTTGGACAGTTTACTCTGGTACTGAAAATGTAATAATGTTTAATTATCACGATAAGTTTTTATTAGGTAGAGATAGAAGTGAAATAATGTATTTTGACGATGATGTATGTTATGACTACGATTACGAATATCCAGATTTAAAATTACCTATACCTTGTTATTGGACTTCTAAAGACATAGATTTTGGTTCTCCTGTTCGTATTAAACAAATCAGAGATACATATATAGTATCAGAAGTATATGATGATAAACGTTGCGATGTACGTGTCAAATACGATATAGACTATGTTTCTGTTGAAAATGAAAATAGAGTAGAAAGTGAAATATCATTATGGGGTAAAGCTATTTGGGATAAGAGTAGATTTATATCATCAAATGTATTTCGTTCATTACCTATAATGGTTGGTAGACGAGGTAAGACATTTAAAATATGGGTAGGTAATGGTTACAAATTTAAAGATTGTGTATCAAAACTTCCACATCAACAAGAAACAGAGGTTGGTGATTTGTTCTATTGTAATGACAAATTTTATGTAAGAATACCTAGGGATTATGAAACTAGAGAATATTATAGAGAACTTGAAGAAGAAGAACTTTACCAACCAATGAAAATATATGAAATAAGTGGTCTGTACGAATTTAAAGGGTACAGATAACGGAAAGGATAATTATGAAGGAAAAAGAATTAAAAGAAATTAAAACTTACTAAAAATATCATCATACCTTTTCCTAATTTCCAACAAAACACTGTAATTTCTCCTGTTCAAATGAACGATAATTTTGAGGAGATAGAATATGCTTATAACAATCTTATAGACAATCATAATGGTGCTATAAAAAACGTTGAAAACTCTATAAACACTATGACTAAAGTTATTGATGATAAAATAGAAAGTATAGATATAGAGATGAGCAATATGGTTCAAGATTATACTGATGATGAGATAGAGGTTGATTTCTCATCTTCTGTAAACGTTAAAACGCTTGGAGCTATTGGAGATGGTATAAATGATGATACAAAAGCTATACAACAAGCTTTAGATATTGCAAAGGTTAATGGTTATGTAAATGTAGTTATACCAAATGGAAAATACAAAATTACATCCACTTTAACTATATATAAAAATACTTATTTAAAACTAAGTGCAAAAGCAGAAATAATAAGATGTCATAAAGCTAGTTTTATAAAAAATATTGAAACTGGTATAAGCCCTTTATCTGACCCAGATGATGTTTATAGTGGTAATGGCAATCTAGTTATAGATGGTGGTGTTTTTGATGGTAACATCTTAAATCAATCTTTTGTATTTGGTTCTTTAGATACATCAACAGGTGGTTATAATGGTATATACCTTGCAAAAGCGAAAAATATAGTTATAAAAAATGCCGTATTTAAAGATATTGTTTCTTGCCACGCCATAGATGTTAATACCATAGACGGTTTAATCGTTGATAATTGTAGGTTTTTGGGTTATGTAAACGGTACTACTGATTTGTCTAGAGACTATTCAGAAGCTATACAAATTTCTTGTGTTTACACATCTGATGATGTTGCAGGTAAAGCTGATGGTACTCCTTCTAAAAATATTAAAATTTCAAATTGTTATTTTGGTAATAGTGGTACAGAAGGATACGCAACTTGGAAAAGCGGTTTATATATAAAGGCAGAGCCTTGGTGCACTGGTGTAGGTGAACATTCTTGTTCTTATGACAAGTATGTTAATAACATAAAAATAACAAACAATACGTTTGAAGGAATGACTTATGCAGGTGTTAGACCGTTTAAGTTTAAAAATACTCTAATCAATGGTAACACTTTTATAGATTGTAACGTTGATATTAAATTTTCAAATCCTAATGGCACAGGTGCTTCTTCAAACAAATATACTTGGAATGAAAGTGAGCAAAAAACCGATGTCGAAGTTATAAATTTACCTCAAAGTGGTTGCGGTTTAACTGTAACAAACAATACTTTTATAAACTCTAAAACAAGTGTCTTAGCTTGTTATGGTAATCCTAGTTCTAGTTTTATAGCAAAATTTAAAGATGTAACATTTTCTGATAATACAATTATTAGAGATGGTGATACTCATAGTCTTGGAAACCTTATTGATTTGTATTGGTGTAGTAATGTTTATATTAATAATTGCACAATTAACAATTGTAAAAGAGGTGTTTATTTATCTTTATGTGATAATTCTATTGTGAGAAATGTTTTTGTTGATAATGCACTTTATGAAGGTATATTTCTTGGCGAGTCAACATCTGGTTATACTGGGCTTGGTCATTCATTTAATAATATCGTAGATAATTGTATTGTCAAAAACACTCATTATACTGGTATAAGATTTGATGGTCAATTAAATTCTGTTGTGAAATATTGTTATTTATCAAATGTTTCAAATCTTGAGGACAATGTTAGAAGTGGTATACTTTTAGGAACTGGTAGTAATGATTGCGTTGTAAGTAATAATATTGTTAAAAAAGGTCTTGTTAATAGAAATCAATATGGTATATCTATTACAAGTACTTGTTCTGATTGTCAAACGTTTAATAATAATGTTGAAGGTGCTACAAAACCTATTTTCTTACAAAGTAACACATCTTTCGATGGTTATTATATGGATAATGGGTCTAGAAAATATAAAGTTACTTTAAATTCAAGTGGTACTTTAACTCCTGTTATTGTTTAATTATTTTTATAAATGAGTAAGAGGTAACATTTAAAACTTTCTTAAAATAAAAAATTAAGGAGAAACTTATGATAAAAGGAAAAATTTCTGTGTTAAGAAACAGTAGTGGTAACGTATCTTTCCCTGTAACATCTTCTAGAGCTGTTTATATGGATGATGGTGTAACTACTGCCGAAGATAAGCTTAATAAATTTGAAAAAATTGTAGATGCTATTCCTCCCAAATCAGAATTAAAAGGAGAAAAAGGTGATAAGGGTGATAAAGGAGATAAGGGTGATAAAGGCGAACGTGGAGAACGTGGCTTACAAGGTATTCAAGGAGAACGTGGTCTACAAGGTCTGAAAGGGGATAAAGGCGATAAGGGAGATAAAGGGGAACAAGGTATACAAGGTGAACGAGGTATACAAGGAGAACGTGGAGTACAAGGTGAAAAAGGTGATACACCAAGCATAACTCATCTAGAAACTTCTATAAACAATAAGATAAGTGATGTAGAAACACGTTTTAACAGGCTTACATCACAACAACAACAAGCAAGTGAAGTAATAGATGCTAGAGATGGAGAAACTTCTCTTAAAGCTAGACTTGATAGAGATATAGAAAAAGCTAAACAAGTTTATGTAAATGTAGAAGGAAGTCATATATCTACTGATAGTAATGTTGGTTATGCTAAAGACGTTGAGATACTTGGTAATACTATACAAAATTCAGAAAATCTTGCAGATATACGTTCAGTAGGGGATAAGGTAGAAGGTCAAGAATTGTATGAAATACCTGTTTTATCTGTTGGGAAGAATTTGTTTTATGGAGAATTAGAGTCTGGAAGATACTATGCTTCTAGTGGTACTCCTACTGATTCTGTTAACTATGTTAGAGGTAAAAATTTTATACCTGTTAGTCCTTTACTTGATTTATGTATTAATTTTAAATATAAGGGAACACAAAAGTATTCGGCACACATTTCAGAATATGATATTGAATATAAGTTTATAAAAGACACGTATAATATTAATGGTACTTATACTTTAGGGGCTACTACTAGATTTGTTCGTGTTACATTGTATTGTGGTAACATTGGTGCAACTGTTCCACCTTCTGATGTAACAGATGTACAATTAGAGTGTGGTACAGTAGCAACTCCATACGAGCCATACCAAGAAGATAAATTAACTATTTTATCACCTACCCCTTTAGAAAAAGTAGGAGATGTAGCAGATAGGATAGTGTGCAAAGATGGAGTTTGGGGCGTAGAGAAAAATATATTTAAAATACCGTTTACTACTATCAAGATAATAGACCATTTTGAGGATAAAGGTAACACGTATAAAGCTGGGGTTTATTGTAAAGATATACTGAAAGATAGTGTCCTGGCAGAACATTTTATGCCTGGCTATTTAAGTACAGAGCCTAATCAGACACAAGTTTATATACATAACCATGGTGTTTCTGGTAGAGAAATTAGGTTTGCGTTTTTAAAGAGCGATTTCCCAAACATTACAGATATTAATTCTGTAAATACATATTTGCAATCTTTAAGCGGAGGGGTTCGTGTAATTAAACAACCACAATTCATCCCACTACCACATGACCAGCAAGTTAAACTTCGTACATTCGCTAATAAAACTAACATTTCATTCTTAACTGAAATAGAAGGAACTATAAAAGCACAAGTACCAAAGTCTTTAGGTGCTACTGTAAATACTCATACTGAACAAATCAATAACTTAAATAAAGAGTTAGATAGAGTTAAGAAACTTGAAGAAAGTACAGTATCTACTGTTACTACTGAAAGTGATTTTACAACTGTTGAAGCAACGAGTAATGGGTATTTTGAGGATGTGAAGCTAGAAGGTAAGACGTTGGTGAATTTGGCAGATATTCAATCTGTATTTAAAGAAACTACAAACAAATATTATGTTGACCATACATTATGTGAGGTTTCACAATTAAAATTAAACGCACCTTACACATTTGTCATTAACTATAAAAAATTAGATGGTCATAATGCTAACTATGACCGTGCTGAATTTGGTGGAAGTTCTAGGATTGGAGTATTCGAGGGTAGTATAAAAACTACTCTTAAGAATAATATAATAAAGTTAAATGACAATGGGTTATACACATTGTGCTTTGAGTTCACAGATTTTAAAGATTACAGTTATATTGCTTTTAGACCTTGCCGTAGGGAGACTGCACCTGTTGATGGAGAGGTTGCAAATTATGATATATCTGTATTACTCCTAGAAGGCGACCACACTCAAAATCCACCTTCATACTTTGAAGGACTTAAATCAGTAGGTCAGTCGGCTACGACTTCTGAAACAGATGAAATAGTAGTTTTGAGCACTAATAATGGAAATTTAGCTTATAATGCTGTTATTGAAGTTGGTAATTTATTAGCAAATGGGTCTAACGGTACTAGGACAGACAGAGAGAGAGTGAAAGGCTTTATTGAAGTTGAACCTAATACAAGTATTAATATATCTTATAATAAAGCAATGAATGTATATGAATATGATAGTAATTATGATTTAATTAAGGTTGCTCTTGTTAGTAATTCTTTGAAACTTTCTCAAAATACGAAATTTATTAGGTTTTATGCAGAAATAGGAGCATTAACAAATATTATCGTCTTTTATCTTTTGTTGTGTTTCATAGCCTCTACGTCTAGTAGTGCTTTCTATCATATCAGTTATCTCATCACTACCTTTTACTACTTGTTCATACATTTCTGGTCTAGTTTTTCTAAGGTAATCAAGTGTTGCATCTGCGTTATGAGGACTCATAGAGTCTATTTTGTTTATAAGACCTTCTACATCATCTCCATACTTGTTTATAACTTTTTCATATCTTGCATAAGGGTTTTGTATGTTATCAATATATGCGTTCATACTTCCGTCTTTACCAAACATAGAGTATTGTCCATTTATATTACCTTTTACAACATCATCTACTCATCAACATTATTGATTGGGTTAGGTATATAGCCGTCTTTAGTTTGAGTGTATTTTTTATTAAGTGTTCTACCGTCTATTTTACGTTGTGTTCCTTTAAGTGGTTTATCATCAAGTGTATCAAGGAATTTACCTAAATTAGATGTGTTAGGGTTTTTCTTAACAACGTCTTTAACATTATCCATTGTTTTTTCAAATTGATTATCTAATAATTTATCAGTAGCAGTTTTACCTTTTTTACCAGAGTAAAATACATCATCAGAAGCTCCTGTTTTACCCTTACCTGCGTACTTCTTAGAGTTAGCCATAAGTTTAGCAGTTTCTTCTGGTACGATACCTGTTGCTAAATTTGCAGTACCGTTTTTAAGTTGTTTAAATGATTTAACAGAGTTTTTACCAAGTCCTTTTACCACATCAACAACTTTATCTTCAACAACAGTAGGTGCAAGTAATTCCATAGCGAAGCCTGTTGCGTTAAGTAAGTTAGTATCTCTCTTTTTGTTCTTTTCGATTTGTTCTTTATAACTTTTAATTTCATTACCACGACCATCTTCTTTAAGAAGTCTTATAGTTTCTTCTTCACCACGTTTTTTAGCATTGTGAAGAAAAGTTGTCATACTCTCACCAAAACCTGTTTTATCAAGTGCTTCTTTATTTGCTTTTAGATTTTCTTTAAGATTACTTCTACCTTGGCTATAATCTTTATATGTACGTTTAGGGTCTGATATCGCTTTGGCTAAGTTGCCACTATCTTCTGCTATACCTGCAAGTCCTGCAAGACCATAACTTCCAATCGCACCTACACCTTTCATAAAATCTACGGCAGGGTCAACTATAACGTCTTTTGTTCCACCTTTTAACCATTCTAAAGCATTACTTACGTGTTTTCCTTTACGTTGATTTGCTTTAGCAGTTTTAAGCCCATCTAGTGTACCTGTGTTTAATTGTTCATTAAAGTTTTTAGCCTTATCCCATTTATGAGAACTAAGTATAGCATACCTTTGTTTACCTTTTTTGTTAGTAGGGTTTTTCCAAGTTTTATTCTCTTCTACTTTTGTAGTTCTACGTATGTTACCATCGCTTAACCAATCGCTTTCAGTACCTCTTACTATCTCACCCTTTTTGACACCTTGTCTATATCCATATGCCTTATTAGACGCAACCTTTTTATAGTTACCGTTTATATAAGCCATATCAGAGTTAGATAAACCACTTTTACCATACTCTTTGTTTTTATCTACTTTACGTTTTGTTCTGTTTTCTTTTGCTTTAGCACTACCTTGTTGCTTCATCCTATCTAAAGCATTTCTTGCAGCCATTTAATCACCTCTTTACTTTTTACCAAATAATTTACCTATGTTTTTCTTTAAATTTTTCATAGCATTACTTGTACTCTTTTTAACATTTTTCTTAGCATTTGCAGTACTCTTTTTAACGTTTTTCTTAGAGTTAGCAACACTCTTTTTGATATTCTTTTTAGAATTTTCAACACTCTTTTTAACATTCTTCTTAGCATTTGCAGTACTTTTCTTTGATGTTGTTTTT
>ENA-OONB01000030-OONB01000030.1-viral-metagenome-genome-assembly--contig:-NODE-30-length-12831-cov-4.101071_pt1 | contig 12831 bp, 9 predicted proteins | sample MGYA00245309_ERZ501080 | MGnify/ENA primary metagenome ERZ501080 (study PRJEB25959, sample SAMN05341348) | viral metagenome | host: human-associated | place: USA: California | collected 2014-04-21 | study... | reverse complement strand
AAAAAAAATTTACGGCATCATCTTACTCACTGGCTTCGTAATGAACTCACCGGATTTTGAATGGCCGCCTTAATCGATTGATAGCTTACTGTTATCCAGGCTATGAATAGGGCAGAAACTCCAGAGACAAAAATAATCCACAGGCTAATATCAATGCGATAGGCGAACGTTTGCAGCCACCAAATTTCCATCACATACCAGGCAACCGGAACCGCTAATACAAAGGCTACTAAAATCATTTTCGTAAAATCTTTTGACAACAGAAGAACAACTCCCGATACAGAAGAGCCTAACACTTTTCGAACGCCAATTTCTTTGGTGCGTAAACTCGTGACGAAAGCCGAGAGTGCAAACAATCCGATGCAAGAAACAAAAATTGCCAAACCAGAGAAAACCGCAAACAGTTTACCTGATTTCTGTTCGAGCTCATATTGAGAGTTTATATTCTGATCCAGAAATGAAAATTTAAAAGGTTGTTCTGGGTTCGTTTGATTCCATAACTTTTCAATAGCTTGAATAGCCGATGGAATTTGTCCTGCCTTTACCCGTGCCATCACATACCCCACTCCGTTTCCAAAGATCTCATTGCTTTGCAGCACCAGCGGAGTGATCTCTTCTTTTAGAGAAATGAAATTAAAATCTTTTACGATGCCTGTAATGGTGTAAATCTTATCCACCCGGTTGCCTTCATTATCTTGTTGCACGTTTACCAGTTTTCTCCCGATTGGATTTTCCAGTCCCATAACTTTTACGGCACTTTCATTAAGCATGATGGAGAGCGAATCATTGGTGTTTTCGGAGAAAAATCTTCCTTCCCGTAAGGTAAAGCCTAAGGTTTCTTCCAAGCCATCGGCAATAATCATACTCTTGGTGGTCAAGATTTCTGAAGAGCCTTCCGGCTGAAATTGAATTCCAAAGTAATCGTTCTCTTTCCCAGGCATGGAGGATGAGCCTGCAGCTTTTATAATTTCGGGCATGCGTCTGACTTCTTCTAAAAACGTTTTTGCTTTTGATTTTCGATTGTAAAGAACTTCTCCACAATCAACACTTGATCCTTATCAAAGCCTAACGATTTATTTTGCATGTACTCCATCTGTTGCTGAATAACCAAAGTTCCAATCATCAACATAATAGAAATCCAGAATTGAAATACTACCAATCCGTTACGAATCCACTTACCCTTGGCACTGCTGGTGAAATTTCCTTTCATCACCACCACGGGATTAAATCCTGAAAGGACAAAAGAGGGATAAATGCCCGCGAGTAACCCGACTACCGCTGCGAGTCCCAACATGCCGGCAGTTGACATCCCTGTTATCGGAAGAATCAAATGCTTTCCGGTTAAATTATTAAAATAAGGCAGCAATAAATAAACGAGTCCTACAGCAGTAAGCACGGCTATTGCGCTAAGTACCAATGATTCTGTGAGAAACTGCGCAATCAATTGTTGACGGAAAGAGCCCATCGTCTTGCGAACCCCAACTTCTTTTGCACGTTCTGAGGATCGGGCTGTGGCAAGATTCATAAAGTTGATACAGGCGATCACCAAAATTAAAATGGCTACCGCGATCATGATAAACACAGACGTACGATTGCCCGAAGGTTTCATCTGTGCCTCCAGGTTGATCGGGTCCAGATGTATCTCAGGCAATGATTGAAGGAAATAACGGTATCCATTTCCTTCGTTTTTATAGTCGGCCCACGACTTACCCAAATCACGTTCAATTTGTGCGGCTGCATAGGTATCCACCATCCTGGGAAACTTGGCTTCGAGCGCGACTGGATCTGCATTAGGCTTTAACTTGAAAAAAGTATAAGCCGAGAAGGAAGTAAAGTTTTCACGGTTGGTAAATGGAAAGGTGGCAGTTGCAAGCACCGCATTGAAATGAAAGTGCGAATGATCTGGAATGTCCTGAAGGACTCCACTTACTTTATACTCTTGATTTCCTCCCCGCATAATTTTGCCCATGGGATCTTTATCACCAAAATATCGTTTGGCCATTTCCTGAGTTAATACTAATTCATTTGCTTGCCTTAATACCGTGTTGGGATTTCCTTTCAACAATTCAAAACTAAACATGGGCAAGAATGCACTATCGGCAATCAGAATAAAGTCTTCATCAAATTGCTTTACTTCATCCTGTTCATTTTTATAGCTCATAGAAAAATCGCCAAATCCAAAAAGATTGGCTGCTCGTTCTATCTCCGGAAAATCGCGCAAAGCCGTTTGGGCAAAAGAGTGCGGAATGATAGCATAATAGGTAGAATGATTTGGGTATTTTCTTTCAAGCACCATCCGGTAAATACGGTCGCCATCTTTAAAAAAATTATCGTACGAAAACTCATTTCGCACGAACAGCACAATCAAAAGACAACTGGCTACACCTACTGCCAAGCCCATTACATTGACCGTGGTATAGAGCTTCTGTTTAAATAAATTACGAAAGGCAATTTTGAAGTTGTTCTTAAACATGGAGCGCGGGTTTAAAAGGGATTAAAACAATATTACTCTAAACCCTTAGTGATGGTTACACGATTGATAAAGTTTAAGAGATAATCTTAAAAATCAAACCGATGTGGGTTGAATGCGGCAAGATTTACACTTAAATTCTTCTGATCAATGATTTCAGAAACCAATTTTCCTGTGCCCGGCCCTTGGCTAAGTCCCATCATGGAATGCCCGGTAGCTATGGTAAGATTCTTAAGCTTTGAAGACCTACCTATGTATGGCAAGCCATCCGGAGAGCATGGCCGTAAGCCGTGCCATACATCTTCCACTTCGGGTAGTGCCACTTTCATTTCGGGATAATAGTTTGGTATTGCATCTACAATTCCCTTCACCCGATTCATACTAATCGTATGATCTACGCCAGTTATTTCCAACGTACCACCAAAGCGCAAGGAATCCCCCATGGGAGTAACTGCAACCCGTGCTTCCAAAAATATAGATGGGATACGCACGTTCTTTTCAACGTGTGGAAGAGTGAAGCTATATCCCTTGCCCGCCTGCATAGGAATAGACAATCCTAATTTAGCAACAACCCCACCCGACCACGCACCGGTTGCAACTATTACTTCATCAAATTCAAGATCCTGAGTTGTAGTCTTGATTGATTTAATCGAGCTACGGTCAATAATAAAATCATTGACAGTTGTCTTGGGTTGAAAAACAACGCCTTTATCTTTTAGATAATTAATTAATTGATTAACAAATAATTGCGGAGAGATGTGTGCATCGCCAGGAAAATAAATTCCTCCGCGAACATCTACTTTCACATCGGGTTCTAGTTGCTGTACCTCCGATGCCGATAAAATATGTGCCTCTAATCCATGTTGATTGGCGAGCCTTGCCATCTCAGCCTCTTCATGTTCTGTTTCTTTTGTTTTATAAAGCATGAGTAATCCGCGCTCGTGATACCCAAAATCGAAGGGAAGATCTTTTGACAAGTGTTGATACATGGCTTTGCTAAACAGGCTGAGTTCTTTTAATGCGGGTGCCGATTTAGCAATGTGTTCTTTCGTAGCACTTTTATAAAAATGATATCCCCATTTTATTAAATCACCACGAAGTCTGGGCTTCACATAAAACGGACTGGTAGAATTAAACATCCACCGAAAGCCTTTTGAAATCATGCCCGGTGCAGCCAATGGAATAATATGACTTGGAACAATCATTCCGGCATTGCCAAGCGAGCAACCCGTTGTTAAGTCACCCTGATCAATAATTGTTACGTGATGTCCGGCTTTATTTAAATAGTAGGCAGAACTTAATCCAATAATGCCACCACCAATGATTCCTACTTTCATACTTCCGGATAGTTGTTACTGGATACTCGATATAGATACTTACTGAACCCGATCAATCAAATATCCAGAATTCAAAATCAAGGATCAAGAATACAGTATCAAGGATCAAGTATCCAGTAAGCATCCAATTATATTACCTGAAACCCATACGCATACGGATCATCTTCCGGATCGATGGTGATCGTGTTGTGTCCATAAATTTTTGCCCAGCCTTCTACGCTTGGAATAATGGCCGGCTTACCACCTAACTCTGTAATTTCTTCTATCCGACCAATAAACTTTGAACCGATAATACTTTCGTGGATAAAGTCTTCACCCTTTTTTAGTTTTCCTTTTGTAAACCACTGAGCCAATCGAGCGGAAGTACCTGTGCCACACGGTGAACGATCAATTGCTTTATCCCCATAGAATACTGCATTGCGTGCGGTGGATGTCGAGTCTATTGGATTTCCCGTCCAAAGAATATGACTGCACCCGTGAATGGTAGGATTCTCAGGATGAACAAAGGTGTACTTCTTATTAATATCTTTTCTTAATTCCCGACTCCAGGAAATTAATTGATCAGCCGTGTGCGCATCAATACCCATAAATTTTTTCTGCATATCAACAATCGCGTAGAAATTTCCACCATAAGAAATATCCAGTGTGAGTTCGCCCAACTCAGGACACGTTGCTGTAATGTTTTCTGCAGCTAAATAGGCTTTCACATTTCTAATCTTCACCGACTTCACCTTGCTTCCCTCCTGCTTGTATTCAATATGAACCAATCCGGCAGGCACTTCCAATTTTAGAATCCCCGGAGTTTTAGGAATTACCAATCCTTCTTCAATCGCAATGGTAACGGTACCAATTGTCCCGTGTCCACACATCGGTAGGCACCCGCTCGTTTCAATAAATAAAACTCCCACATCGTTGGCCGGATCAGATGGCGGGTATAAAATACTTCCACTCATCATGTCGTGCCCGCGCGGTTCAAACATTAACCCTTTCCGAATCCAATCATACTCCTTAAGAAAGTGCTGACGCTTTTCACTCATGTTCGCACCTTCCAACTTAGGACCGCCTTCAGCAACCACCCGAACCGGATTGCCGCAGGTGTGAGCATCTATACACGTAAATTTATTTAATGACTGTTTCATTAAATTATTAGATTAACTATTCCAATTTTATGATACTTGATGCTAGATACTATAGATTAAAATCAAGAATCCAATATCTAGATTCATTTTCGCCATTCTCCATCAAACAATCTCCAAATCTTTAGCGGATTGGAATCTTTTAATTCATCGGGCAACAACGCATCAGGAAAATTTTGAAAAGCAACCGGCCTCACAAAGCGTTTGATGGCATCCCTACCTACAGCCGTGAAACGCGAATCAGTTGTAGCAGGATATGGCCCACCATGATTTTGAGCAGCTACCACTTCCACTCCGGTAGGAACTCCATTGATTACTATCCGTCCTGCTTTTTCGATAATTGAATTCAATAAACTTTTATGATTTACTAATTCACTTTCATCGGCAATGATAGACGCTGTTAATTGTCCATGCGTATGACTGATAACAGAATTCAGCTCTTTCAAATCGGCACATCGGATGAGTAACGAAAACGGACCAAACACTTCTTCCGATAATGCGGGATTCCTAATGAATTCATTAGCGGATACTGAAGCTACCGTGGGTCTTCCTTGTGATGAAGTCCCTTCCGATGTTGAAGATCCCTCTACCTTTACTCCTTTTTGTGCAAGCGCATTTTTAAGTCTCTTGGAATAATTATCTGCAATACCCTGATGCAACATGGTAGCTGGAACTACCTTTTCAATTTCAGAGGACAGTGCCTTAATAAATTGATCTAACCCGGCACCTTCTATTGCCAGGATCAAACCCGGGTTCGTACAAAATTGTCCAACACCTAATGTGATCGATCCCGCCAAGGTTGCTGCTGTCTTCTCGGCATTACGGGCTAATGTTTCCGGCAACAAGATAACCGGGTTGATACTACTCATCTCAGCAAAAACAGGAATAGGTTCTGGCCGTTGATTAGCCAAATCAAATAATGCCTTTCCTCCTGCCAAAGAACCCGTAAAGCCAACTGCTTTGGTAAATGGATTTTTTACCAGCGCTTGTCCTATCTCAAAACTAGCTCCATGTATATGCTGAAATACACCTCTTGGCATTCCGGTTTTTTCTATTGCTTTTCCAATTGCTTTAGCCACTAACTCAGATGTACCTGCATGAGCAGGATGTGCTTTCACAATAACAGGACAACCCGCTGCAAGCGCAGAGGCAGTATCACCACCCGCTGTTGAATACGCCAATGGAAAATTGGCAGCGCCAAAAACAACTACCGGTCCTAAAGGAACTAGCATTTTTCGTATGTCGGGCTTAGGTGCGGGTGCTCGATTGGGATTACCTGTATCCACACGGGCTTCCAACCATGACCCTTCTTCCACTAAATCTGCAAACATACGGCAATGACCTGTTGTACGTCCTCTTTCATTAATGATGCGAGCTTCAGGAAGATTGGTCTCTTTCATGGCCGTTGTTACCAACTCTTGACCCAGTGCTTCAATTTCATCCGCAATAGCACGAAGAAATTCAGCTTTCTTCCTGCCAGGAAAATTTTTGTAAGATAAAAAAGCAACCTGCGCTTCTTTTAATGCCTGATCTGCTTCTTGTATTGTTGCGTCTTTAAAACTCATGTCATTTATTTAAATGTAAAATTTATAACTCTAGTTTTGGCCGGGTTTTAATTCCGTCGCGGATAAGTTTTAATACCCGGTCACGTTCCTCACCAACAAGAGTTAATCGTGGAGCACGAACAATCTCAGAACCAACGCCTGTTTCTTGTTCCGCCAACTTAATATATTGAACAAGCTTCGGATGCAGGTCTAATTCCAACAGTGGAAGAAACCACCTGTTAATCTTCAAAGCTTCTTCCATCTTACCTGCTTTTGTTAATTTATAAACCGCTACGGTTTCTTTTGGGAAAGCACACACCAAACCAGCCACCCAACCCGCAGCGCCTAACATTAACTCTTCCATGGCAATGGTATCCACTCCACAAAGAATTTTATATCGATCTCCAAAGCGATTAATCATGCGTGTTACATTCGATACATCGCGCGTTGATTCTTTTACAGCCTGAATGTTTTTGTTTTCGGCAAGTTCAGAAAACATCTCCAGCGTAACCTCTATTTTATAATCTATTGGGTTATTATAAATCATAATCGGTAAACTGCTTGACTCCGCAACGGCTTTAAAATAAGCAACCGTTTCCCGATGGTCTGACTTATACCGCATCGGAGGCAACATCATCAAACCCGTTGCGCCACACTTCTCGGCTTCAGCAGCAAGTTTAACTGCTTCACGAGTACTTCCTTCAGCAATGTTCATGATCACAGGAACCTTGCCTGCAATTTTATTAACAGCGAATTTTACCAGGTCGAATTTTTCTTCCCTGCTCAGTACACTCGCTTCACCTAATGTGCCCCCTAAAATCACTCCTTCTACACCGGCATCAAGTTGAGCGTTCAGATTTTTTTCGAAGAGTGGTAAATCAAGTTTATCATCCGCTGTAAACTTTGTTGTAAGTGCGGGAATTACCCCTTTCCATTGAAGTGCCATAACGATACTTTTTTAAAATTTTATGGAATCAAAGTTACAATCAATTACCGAGGGAGTATTGCACGGAAATAGTCAACAATGGTACTATTTTGACTATTTTTAACTAATTTTAGACTCTAAAAAAGTCAAAATAGGTAAATATGAAGGTAATCCCGTTTCAGGTTCCTAAAATATCAAAAGAAGCGTTTCGAATTCAGGTAGATAGTGCTCTTGTATTTTATGATAAACTTCATCATCACCCAGAAACTCAAATTATGTATATAAAAAGTGGCGCAGGTACGTTAATAGCTGGCGATTATGTTGGGCGCTTTACCTCAGGAAATCTCTTTTTAATCGGAAGTAATCAACCCCATGTATTTAAGAGTGATGAAATTTATTACGAACCAAAAAGCAAACTTAGATCAAATTCAATTTCACTTTATTTTGAAGAAAAGTATGCGGGTGAAAACTTCTGGCAGATGAATGAACTCGCAGAAATCCGGCAATTTATTTTGAATGCAGGAGTGGGTTACCGCATTGAAGGCGAAACCAAGGTACAACTCATTGGTCTTATTGAAGAGGTTTCAAACGCTAAAAGTATTGAGCGGCTCATAGTATTTATGCAACTCTTAAAAACATTAAGCGAGTCCCACGAATTAAAACCTTTATCAGCAACCAATTCACAAACCCTGTTTACTGCAAATGAAGGAAAGAGAATGAATGACATCTTGCAGTTTACGTTCAGAGAAAGTCATCGCAAAATAAAAACCCTGGAAGTGGCTGAAGTAGCCAATCTTTCACCGGCAGCTTTCTGCCGATATTTTAAAGTACGCACAAGAAAAACCTATACTAACTTTTTAAACGAAGTAAGGATCAGTCACGCATGCAAGTTGTTGATTGAAGGTGACCCTAACATTCAATCAGTATGCTATAAGGTTGGTTTTCATAATTTATCTCACTTCAATCGCCAATTTAAAAAGGTTACTGGTAAGACCCCTTCGCGGTATATACGCCCAGGCATATAGAAAAATGAAGTGGCATAGCCTGTTGCCAATCCTGTTACTATAACTATTAGGGGAGTAAATGCCGACAGAAATCAGAAAATTGATCGCCTTATTTGACATTTGTCAAACTGCATATTACTTTATTTGAATAATTTGGCATTATTATTTCCCCCATGTCACAACAAACTAAAATTGACGAACTCCTCCAGAAACTTCAGGCTGCTGAAATGAGGCAACAGCAACTGGCATTCGATATTAAGGAGCTTAGAAAACAAGTACTGACAATTCAATTAAAGGAACAACCAGAAGTAAATCCAATTGAAACCGAGAAACCACCAATTCTCATTCAAGAACCGATTGTTTCTCCCGCTGTTACCCACATCCCCAAAAAAGTTAAGTCGAAAAGAAAAAAACTGCGGTAGAAGATTTTATCGGTACCAATCTGTTGAACAAAATCGGTATTGCCATATTGGTAATCGGAATCAGCTTTGGTGTTAAGTATGCCATCGATCATCAAATGCTAGATCCGCTTACTCGGATTATTCTAGGTTACCTGGCAGGTGCTGCGTTAATAGGTATTGCACTCAAGCAATTAAAAAAATTATTCAGCCTTCAGCGCAGTTTTGCTAAGCGGTGGCATGGCCAGTTTATATTTCATTACCTATGCCGCCTACGATTTTTATCAATTCATTCCACAATTGATGGCATTTGCATTAATGGTATTGTTTACTGCGTTTACCGTGTTTGCTGCACTGCACTATAAACAACAAGCCATAGCCGTAATTGGATTAGTAGGTGCCTACGCGGTTCCATTCCTGCTGAGCGATGGCTCTGGTCGCGTACTGGTTTTACTTACCTATGTAGCCATCATCAATACTGGCATTCTGTTTATTTCTTTCAAGCAAGACTGGCGCGGTTTATTCCGGTTTGCCTTCGTGCTTACGTGGTTGATCTTGTTCTCTTGGTTGGTGACCGATTATGATTACAGTAAGCATGTTTGGATTTGTCTGGTATTTTCACTCCTCTATTTCATCCAGTTTTACCTTGCTTTTATCATTTCCAAATTCACTAGCAATCAGCCACTGGGTATGGGAGATATTGCCATGATTTTAAGTAACAGTTTTATTTACTACGGGTTAAGTTATAGAGCTATAAGCGCTCATCCGGATGGTGAGTTTTTTCTGGGCTTGTTCACCGCGTTTAATGCCGTAACTCATTTTGTTGTTTGTCTTGTCCTATACTACAAACTTCCCCAAGTACGCGATGTATTTTACTTTGTAGCCGGAATGGTGCTTACCTTTCTTACGCTGGCTGTTCCGGTTCAGCTTGAAGGTAACTGGGTTACTGTAATCTGGGCATTGGAGGCCGTGTTGTTGCACTGGATTGGCCGAAATAAAAAGTTTCCGGTTTACGAAATTCTCTCCTACCCATTAATTGGTCTTGCGTTGCTCAGCTTGTTGCACGACTGGAGTGAGCTGAGGTTTATCTACAACGATTACAACTATTCTGAGACCGACATGGTATTCACCCCCTTCGTCAATGTTTTATTCCTAACCGGGATACTGGTTGCACTAACCTTTGGCACTACTAGTTGGTTTTCCTTCAAAACGGAATATGAAAAACCGAATGCCTGGCTTGATAAAATTACACCCCTGATGAAATATGCTTTGCCAGCGGGGTTTCTACTCATCCTGTTTACATCCATCATGAAGGAGATAAGTCTTTACTTCAATCAGCAGTTTTATCAGACAGCCATCAAACAAGATGTTAACCAATACAATTACGACTGGCTCTCGTTCAAATCAATCTGGATAATTAATTACAGCAGCCTTTTTATTGGAGTAACGTGGATTATTAACCAAAAGATTATCCGAAATGAACTGCTAAATAAGGTGGCAGCAGGAATTAGCGCGTTGACTGTACTTATCTACTTGAATGGCGGCCTTACCGCATTGAAAGAACTTAATGATACTTACCTGGTTGAAGACCCCTACTTTACGCATGGATTCTGGAATATTGCGGTGCGGTATGTAAGTTACCTTTTTATAAGTGCATTGCTCTACCTGATTTACTTCGTAGTAAAAGTGGAAAACAAAGCGGGCCTCTCCAAACTGGAGAGGCTGTTCTTTCACTTTACCCTATTAACTATTCTTAGTTCAGAATTACTCTCATGGCTGGCATTAACTGATGTACAGGATGGATCGCGACTTGCACTAAGTATTTTATGGGGTGCCTATGCACTCTATCTGATTGTTTGGGGTCTTGCCAAAGACTTTGCCTTCTTGCGCATCATTGGCATTGTGCTTTTTGGAATTACACTGGCCAAATTATTCCTGTATGATCTTACGGGAATGAGCACCATCGCCAAAACTATTGTACTGATGATTTTGGGTGTGATGTTACTCATAGCCTCCTTTATCTATAATAAAAGAAAGAAAGCCCAGACGAATGCTGATGAAACAAACGATTAATTTCCTTGCACTGCTTCTTCTGGCAAACCTAAGTTGCTTTGCCCAATATACATACGAACGAAATATTTCTGATGTTACCCAATCTGGTTGGTATCGTATCACATTACCGGATGACCTATTCCCAAAAGTAAAAAATGATTTCGCTGACCTTCGGATCTACGCTTCTGGCAATGAAACGACTGAAATTCCCTACTTACTAAAAATATCCGAAGATCAAGTTTCACGAGCTTCGATAGCCATTGAACCTTTCAACATCTCGCGAAAAGGCAATGCCCTTTATTTTACCGTAAAGGTAAACCATGCCGAGCCCGTTAATCAAACTACCTTGGAATTTACACAACAAAACTACGACTCCGATGTACTTATAGAAGGTAGCAATAATCAACAAGATTGGTTTATAATTCATACCGGACGGATTGTCTCCATTGTTAACTCATCTGTAAACTATACTTTTAATCATGTTAACTTTCCAACTTCGGATTATATATTCCTGAGGTTCACCATAAAAAATGGTGCCCAACTGACCCTTACTAAGGTGAACTTCTATCAGTCGGCAACTAGAAAAGGAGTATTTACGGAAGTCCCTGCAACCCTTTCCTCCAAAACCCTTGCGAAACAAAATGAATTCTACCTCACGTTTAATCAACCCGTGCTGCTTTCGAAATTAACTATTGAGCCAAATGCCGGTCAACTCTTTTATAGGAATGTTTCCGTTGAGTGGCTGTATGATAGCATTCCATCTGAAAAAGGAATACACTACCAATATCAATCACTTTACGCGGGAGTAATAAGTTCCTTTCAACAAGACACGCTACAGTTTACACCACAGCTGGTAGGTAAAATCAGAGTAACAATTTATAATCAGGATAACCCACCTATTCATGTAAACAAAATAGTTGGATGGGCACCTCAGGTAGATTTAATTGCAAATCTTCAACCTGGCGGGTATTCGCTCAAGTATGGTAATCCAAACTCATTTCATCCAAGGTATGACATTAAGCATTTCATAAAAGATATTCCCGACTCATTACCGCAATTGCAGGTTAGCACCGAATTAAAACCACAGCACACCCAGGCAACTGAATCTACAGCCTGGTTTAAGAACAAGGTTTGGATGTGGGTTGCATTGGGCGCAATCGTAGCCATACTTGGCTTTTTTACTATGCGGATGCTGCGCGAGAAGTGATCTGGCTTTAGGCGAGATAGCTTTTGGTAAAATTAAGCTCGCTTTAATTCGATAATTGTTAATTCCGGTGGCATCCCAATCCGTCCGGGATACCCGAGATACCCAAAACCACGATTAACATACAAGTGTTGATTGTCTTCTGTGTATAAACCCGCCCATTGTTTATAGGCATATTGTGAAGGACTCCATTTAAAACCAGCCAACTCAACACCAAATTGAAAGCCATGTGTATGACCCGCAAAAGCGATGTCAATATCCTTATAATCTTTACGGATTTGCGCATCCCAATGACTTGGATCGTGAGACAAAAGAAGTTTTACGGCTGCCTCATCGGTTCCTGCATGCGCCTGATCAATTTTACCATACTTGGCAAATCCTCTACCACCCCAATTTTCTATTCCAAGAATCGCCAGTTTATCTCCACCTTGCTCAATCATATGATGATCATTCATCAAGAGATTAAATCCTAACAGTCTGTGCGCTTCTATTAAGTCTTTAAAGTTTTGTTGCTTGGCCTCCTGGGTTAACCAGTTTTTATAATCGCCATAGTCATGATTACCAGTAACGGAATAAACCCCAGGGGAGCTTTCAGTTTATTAAACACATTGATATAGTCCAACACTTCGGAGGCTTCGTTGTTTACCAAATCGCCTGTGAAGAAAATAAGATCCGGCTTTTCCTTTAACATCATCTCCACCCCACCCTTCACAGCCGTTTTATTAAAGAAGCTACCGGAATGGATATCCGATACTTGTATC
>ENA-OONB01000028-OONB01000028.1-viral-metagenome-genome-assembly--contig:-NODE-28-length-13241-cov-8.882034_pt1 | contig 13241 bp, 16 predicted proteins | sample MGYA00245309_ERZ501080 | MGnify/ENA primary metagenome ERZ501080 (study PRJEB25959, sample SAMN05341348) | viral metagenome | host: human-associated | place: USA: California | collected 2014-04-21 | study... | reverse complement strand
AAGTCCATTTCTTTACGAAATGGCTCCGCTAATTTGTCGTAGGCCGGGTCAGGCTCGCGGCTCAGATATTCAAAATCGATTAATCTGCTCGGAAGAAAAAACAAGGTAAAAAAGGCCAATGCGGAAACGGTTTCTGAAAATTTAGAAATCGTTAGAGAAGTGGAAGCCAATGAGGGAAAAAGCTGGATAGATAAAATTTATCAGGCCAACGGATTAAAAAAGCCTGGAAAGGCGGTGAAAAATGGCTGATTATACTCTTTCTGCAAAAATAACAGGAGATGCGACCGGATTCGACAGAGCGATCAAGGACGCTGAAAAAAGCGCCGGGAATTTTCAAAAAACCATAGGTGACATGGGAAAAAAGCTTTCAAGCGCAGGGAAGTCGCTTCAATCCGCAGGCAAAAAAATAACAATGGCTACTACAGCTTTTGCGGGAATCGCGGCAATAGGTGTAAAGTACAATGCAACGATGGAGACCTACGCCACGTCGTTTGAGGTAATGACAGGATCGGCGGAAAAAGCGGCTGAGGTAGTAGATGAATTAAAAGATATTGCTGCTTCCACACCTTTTGAAATGCCGGAACTTGCGGAAACAACACAGCTTTTAATGAACTACGGATTCACCGCAGACGATGCGCTGGACAAAATGCAGATGCTGGGAGATATTTCTCAAGGCTCAGCTGAAAAAATGAATCGAATTGCGACCGCCTACGGTCAAATGTCTTCCGCCGGCAAAGTGTCTTTGGAAGATGTAAAGCAAATGATCGAAGCTGGATTCAACCCGTTGCAGGAAATAAGCGAATCCACCGGAGAAAGCATGGAAAGCCTTTATGACCGCATCAGTGCAGGAACGATTTCTGTCGATGAAATAACCGCCTCTATGCAAAGATCTACATCAGAGGGCGGGAGATACTTTCAGTCTATGGAAAAGCAGAGCCTGACGTTTAGTGGACAGATGTCTACTTTAAAAGATAATGTACAAGGGCTTTTAGGAAATGTTACGTCTGGTATATTTGAAAAATTGGCACAAGATGTTTTGCCAAAAATAAATGAAGTGCTTACTACGGTCAACACAGCTTTTGAAGAAGGCGGATTTCAAGGCGTGCTTGACGCAATAGGAGAAATGTCGCCGGCGCTCGACGGCGTGATAACCAAGATCCAATCTTTTTCCACGTTCCTGCAAAATCTTGGAATCAGCCAGCGGCGTTTGCTGGGATTGTAGCGGCGATAGGGCCAGCGATTACAGTAGTAGGGACGCTGGTGCGGGGAATAGGCGGAATTTCCACGGCAATAAGTGGAATTTCCACAGCGGTATCTGGGCTTGGCGGAATTAAAGGTATATTTACCGCTCTTACCGGGCCGGTAGGCCTTACGGTAACTGCGATCATGGGATTAGTCGCGGCTTTCAGCTACTTAATGGCCACAAACGATGGATTTAGAGAATCTGTCATGACCACGATTTCGACTATCATGTCTTCCTTGCAGCCAATTCTTCAAACATTAATGGGCTTGCTGATGGAAATCGGCGGAATTATTTTTGAGACAATTGGAAGTGTTTTGCAGCAACTTGCGCCAGTGTTGGCTCAAATTATAACCTTTATCGGGGAACTAGTCGCCATGCTGGCACCCTTGATTAACCAATTGATTAGTTCGCTCGCTCCTGTGATTACTCAGATTGTACAGGTGGTATCGAATATTATTCAGTCTTTAATGCCACCACTGATTTCCATTATTCAGGCTATTATGAGCGCAGTTCAAGCGTTAATGCCTCCTATTCAAAAGATTATTACCGTCGTTGTGAATGTGATTTCCAAGGTGATGGAGGTAATTTCTCCTATTATTTCTTTCATCGGTGAAGTCATTGGTAAAATAGTGGAGATCATTTCTCCTATTATTGAAGTTGTAGTTGGGATCGTCTCGAAGATCGTAGAGTTTATTTCTCCTCTGATCGATGTATTCGCGACTATTTTTGGAGCTATTTTCGATGTCGTAGGGGCTGTTTTCGGCGCTATTTGGGACGTAATCAGCGGAGTGTTCAGCGGAATTGAAAGCGCCTGGAACGGTCTTACGGGATTTGTCGGAGGCATTGTTGACGGTATTGGATCAGCGTTTAACGCGTTGGTAGACGGTGTTAAATCCGTGATTAATGGAGTGATATGGGCGATCAACGGCGCTATTTGGGTAATCAATTTGATCCCGGGCGTAAATATCGGTGAGATCCCGTATCTGGCGCACGGAACCGACAATTGGCAAGGCGGATTCGCATATATGAACGAGGGCGGACGTGGTGAATTAACATATCTTCCCAACGGATCACAGGTTATTCCTCACGATATTTCCGTACAGTATGCGAAAGAAGCCGCGAGAGCAAACGCCAGCGCGGAACCGGTAGACCTAACGGGGATTCTGGAGGGGCTGGTTATCCAGGTTGTTAATAACACGACGGTCGATGGGACGCCGTTAAAAGAAATGGCAGCGGAATATACCATAAAAAGGATAGGCGGTCAGCAAAGAGCGGTACAAAGAGCAAGGGGGTTTGCCTAATGGTTCAATGCAGTCTTGACAGATTCGAAATTGTCTATAACGGGGCCTCTGGGGCATCGTACGGCGTGTTTTTACCGGACTATCCCGAAATTTCCCAACCAGAAAAACGCTATGAAACCTTTTCGGTACCCGGCAGAGATGGAGATCTGATTTCCGACGACAACAGCATAGGAAATATTACTGTGAAATGCACTTTTGCCGTAATAGACAAGCTTTTTCAAAAAAGAATAAGAGATATTAAGAGGTGGTTGAGGGGAACCGGAAAGCTGAGCTTTTCGGATTCCCTTGAAACCTTTTATGAGGTTCTTATAATTGACTACAACGAACTGGAGAGAGAATTAAGAAAATACGGTCAGTTTTCCGTGACTTTTACCTGTTACCCTTATGAGTTTTTAAAAAGTGGGCAAAAGACTTTTTCAACGATAAGCTTTAATCCATATGACCTTTGTAAGCCAATTTATAAAATTGTCGGGGAAGGTAACTACACGCTCACAGTAAACGGGAAAACAATTACGGCAAATGTAGGGCAAAATTTAACGATAGACAGCCGCAATATGATAGCGTATCGGGAAGACGGTACTTTAATGAATACCGCTATCTCGGGAAGGTATGAAGATTTATGGCTTCCTCATGGAGACACAAGCATTTCTATATCGGGGGGACAGCTTTCGATCATTCCGCAATGGGGGTATAAACCTTGATTCAAATTTATAACCCGGATAATACAAATTTTTCTTATAACGGCGATATGACGCTTTTTCCAACAAAGTGCGATTTGAAAACAGTTCTAAATGGTTCCTGGCAGATGGAGCTTGAACACCCAATCGATGATTTAGGCAGATGGAAATATATCATTGAAGAATCCGTGATAAAAGCCCCAAGCTTTAACGGCGACCAACTTTTCAGAGTAAAAGAGAAAGAAAAGTCTGATTCCGGAGTTTCCGCAACGCTGGAGCCGATTTTTATGGACGCAATGAACGACTGCTTTTTAGTTGATATACGCCCCACGGAGAAAACCGGTCAACAGGCGCTCGATCTTATGACGGCCCCAAACAGCAAGTATTCCGGTGAATCTAACATAACAAAAAAAGCGACTGCTATTATCAATTTAAAAATTTAATTGAGGCAATCAACGGCGGCGAGGATAATTCTTTTATCAGTCGCTGGGGTGGAGAAATCCTTTTCGATAACTTTAGAATTCATATTGATGAATCTATCGGGACAGATAAAGGGGTCGAGCTTTTATATGGAAAAAATATTCCGGCGGACGGATTGACGGAAAGCGTTGATACCCGAGAAGTTGTAACGCGTATTTATCCTAAAGCATATAACGGATACACTATAACAAATAATGGGTATGTAGACAGCGATCTGATTAATAATTATCCAATTATAAAAGTTGCCGTTATGTCGTTTGAAGACGTTAAGATGCGCGCCGATGCCAGTGAGGACGATGAAGAAAACGAAGTGACTATTTGCGATACGCAGGCAGAGTTAGACGTAGCTTTAACTCAGAAGTGTAAAGATCAATTCGCGTCTGGATTGGATAAACCCCAAATATCCATTTCTGCCGATATGGTATTACTGCAAAATACCGTACAGTATAAGGACTTTTCTGTTTTGGAATCCGTATCTTTAGGAGATACCATTCACTGTAAACACTACAAACTCGGGATTGAAACAGAAGCCCGAGTGATAGAACTTACTTATGATTGTTTAAAAGAAAAAGTTTCCTCCGTTGTCCTTGGAAGCTCTGAGTATAATTATTTTGACAATGTAACATCTTCTGTAAATAAGATAGATAATGTTGTAAGGCCTGACGGAAGTCTGATAGCGGAACAGATCAAGGGCTTTATTGACGGAACCTACAGCCAGCTTAGAGTTCAAAACAGCATTGCAAAAAAGCAAGATGTCAGAGCTATTCTATTTGAGGATCTAGACCCGGACAGCCCAACCTTTGGCGCACTGGGAATCGGTACCCAGGGAATACAGATTTCAAAAGAAAGAAATGCTCAAAACACAGACTGGGTGTGGACAACTTCAATGACGTTTGCCGGAATTATTGCAAACACCGTCGTAACTGGAAAAATTTCTTCTAAAACCGGGGCTGTCTATTTTGATCTGGACGCGAACGACGGAAAAGGCGAGCTTGCTTCTTCCGTACTGAAAGGCGTCGATGAGGGAATAACCACAACAGCAAGGATTGGCTCTGGAAATTGGGCCGGAGGAGAACCGTACCAGGGCTTCCGGATTTCTTATCCCGGTGGAAACTCCGGGTTGTTGCTTATAACAATCGATGGGATCAGCGAGGATTTTCCGCTGGCGAATAAGGACGAAATTGTTTCAAACGGAGATCTTATCATTCGATCAAATGGTATTTCTGAATATTCCGGTGGAGCCAGCGGTCTGTATCTTAACGGAAATTCCTCTACTGGAGAAGGAACCGTAATAGTAAAACGCGGGACAAAAGGCAAAACAAGTAAAAATATTTTTTATGCCGATCCGGAACAGCTTCTTGTTCAATACGACGGCTACAATAATTATCTTCGTTTTAGCAATGCCGGATGCGTTTTATATGATAAAAATAAAATTGAGTTCGGTACAAATGGATATATGAGAGCGTCCATTGAATCCAACGGTGACGCTAAGTTCGGAAATATCTATTCCAATGGATCTCTTGTGACCTCCGACCGAAAAAAGAAAACCGGAGTAAAAAAGCTGTCCGGAACCTTCTTAGAGAAAGTGAGAGGTTCAGCGGTGTACCGTTATCGGCTGAAACAAGACATGATCCCAGAGGGGAACGCGAAAAATTTAAAAAGAAAATCAGTCGGCACAAAAAACGAATCAGTAGGCTTGATGTACGATGAAGCCCCGGAAGAAATTCGCCGGGAAACTGAAAGCGGAGATAAGGCTATTGATCTCTACGGAATGGTTTCTGTCCTTTGGAAAGCGGTTCAGGAATTGTCCGACAAGGTTGATAGTCTTCAACAAAAGCAGGAGGTGTAATTTTGGTCTACAAAGAAATAGAGATTGACAGCACATGGCAGCAGCCCCTTGGAGAAATCCGGGTAATTCAGGAGGAAGCGGACGGCAGAGAGTTAAGAATTTATCTCTATGATAATGGTTCTCCTCTTGATTTAACCGGGAAAACGGTATCCGTGTACATACAGAAGCCGGACAATACCATGATCTATAATTCCTGCGAGGTGGAAGGAAACCAGGCGACCGTAACCCTCACCCTTCAAATGATGGCGGTATCCGGCCTTACCAAGCTGTGCGAGCTCCAAATCGTGGACACAGACAACCACACCTTAAAGGTAACCCTTCCCCCTCTGCGAATTGTAAAAAGCAGTTCGGTGGGAGCAGTCGAGAGCACAGACGAATTTTCCAGGCTGGCGGAAGCTCTCAACGAAGCGAACAACGCCACAGGGATCGCCAGTGAAGCCGCAGACAAGGCCAATGAAGCAGCTCAGTCAGCGAACACGGCGGCTCAGGCGGCAAATACTGCGGCACAATCTGCTAATACCGCAGCCGACGCCGCAACTTCAGCAGCGGAATCCGCAAATTCACAGGCAAAGGCGGCCCAGACGCAGGCGGCCTATGCGAAAACTCAAGGCGACTACGCTAAAACCCAGGGGGAAAACGCGGAAGAAATCTATAACCAGTTAAAGGACATTGACGTGGCTTCTCTCCAAGCCGATCTGGACGCGTTGGAAGCAAGCAAAGGGCAGCCTAACGGCCTTGCAACCCTAAACAGCTCCGGCAAGCTGGCTCAAATGCCGTCTGCCTCTGATGTGGGGGCAGTTCCCACCACGCGAACCGTGAACGGTAAGGCGTTATCGTCCAATATTTCTTTGACCGCCTCTGATGTAGGAGCGGTGCCAACCTCCCGCAAGGTGAACGGCAGAGCATTGTCGAGCGATATCAACATAACCTCAGGAGATGTTTTCGCTCAAACCACCACAGTTGAAAACGGAACTAATTTTAATAACCTGAAAAATCCGGGCATCTATGTGCAGTCCTCTAACGCGGAAGTTACAAACAACACTAATATGCCAACAAAAGAAGCTTTTATTATGACTGTATATATGGCTAACTGGAAAGATAATTCAATACAGGTATTCTGTAATTATACCGGTTCGAAGATGTATTGGCGCACCTGGCAGGCTTACGGCGATGTGTGGGGGCGTGGAGACAAGTAATTGGATCCAATGGCGGCAATGTTACAATAAATAACAGACTTCAGCTCACCGGAACGCAATACCCTCAAATTTACGGAAACGGTACTTCATTGCAATTAGGCGTAGACACTAACGCCGCTGTCGGCGTTGTTTTACAGGGAGGCGTATTCAGGGAAGCGGGCGACGGATCGCTTAATTTAGGAAACGGTTCTCACAGGTGGGCGGTTGTTTATGCCAAAACAGGTTCCATAAACACCTCTGACCGAAACGAGAAAAATACAATTGCCGATATTGATCCGGAACAGGCTGAAAAGCTCATTATGGGATTGAAACCCAGCACCTTTAAATTCAACGACGGCACCAGCGGCAGAACCCACTGGGGGTTGATCTCTCAGGATATCGAGGAGCTCCTTCCACAGATCGGAATGTCGGATTTGGATTTCGCCGGATTCATCAAGACCCCAAAAACAGAGGATTATTACGAGGACGTTCCCGAGACTGTCACAGACGAGGAAACCGGAGAGGAAAAAACTGTAACACGGAAAGAGTTGAAAACCCGAACCGTAGAGGGCGAATATGTATACGCTTTGCGTTACAGCGAATTTATTGCCCCTTTAATCTGCATGGTGCAGAAGCAGCAAAAGCAAATTGAGAATTTAGAGCGGCGTTTATCCGCTTTAGAAAACAAGGAGGAAGCAAAATGAAAATCATTGGCATTGATGTATCTACCTGGCAGGGGAAAATCGATTGGAACCAAGTAAAAAACAGCGATGTAAAATTCGCCATTCTCCGTTCCTCTTTCGGTTCTCCGGATCCTTCTCAGGTGGACAATCAGTTTGAAAACAATTACAAGGGAGCCAAAGCCGCCGGAATCCCAGTAGGCGCTTACCACTACGGCTATGCGGTTTCCGAGGCTGAGGCCCGCCAGGAGGCCAGGTTTTTCCTTGACACCATCAAGGGCAAGCAATTCGAATATCCCGTCTATTACGACGTGGAGGACAATGGAACGATGGGCACGCTCTCCCGGCAGGCTTTGACCAATGTAATTAAGGCTTTCTGCTCTGAGGTTGAAAAGGCTGGGTATTATGTGGGCGTTTATGCCTCCCTCAGCTGGCTGGACGGCAAGTTCTATCCTGACCAGCTTCCCTATGATATCTGGCTGCCCAGTATTTTACTGAGTGCCAGTACTCCGGCCAATATGGCATGTGGCAGTACACCAGCTCCGGCAGCGTTCCCGGAATCCAGGGCGGCGTGGATATGAATGAGTGCTATCAGGATTATCCTAAGGCCATCAAGGAGAAGGGCCTTAATGGTTTTAATAAGCCAACTCCAACTCCAGCTCCCGCGCCCGAGCCAGCGAAAACGGTAGATGTATACTACCGGGTAAGAACCAAGGCGGACGGCTGGCTTCCCGAGGTGAAAAACCTTGAGGATTACGCGGGATTTACCGGAGCCGTCACTGATGTCGCTGTTCGTGTTTCCGCTGGTTCCGTAAAGTACCGGGTACATATTAAGGGCGGCAGCTGGCTTCCCTATGTGACCGGCTGCAACATCAACGACGCTGTAAACGGCTACGCGGGAAACGGTTTGGAGATTGACGCTGTTGAAGTGTATTATTACACCCCGGACAGCATCAGGCCGTATAAGAAAGCCAAATACCGGGTCGCTCCTGTGGGTGGAAGCTATTATCCCTGGCAGTATGACAATGAAACCGGAAACGGCCAGGACGGCTACGCGGGCGCTTTCGGAAACGCCATCGGAAAGCTTCAGATTGTAATTGAGTAAGGAGGGATTATCATGGCGCCGGAAAAATGCATTGCGGATCCCTCCCGGGACTGCCTAGGGCTGGCAAAAGCGGAGATGCTGGAAAAGCAGATCGCGGAATACCGCCAGCAATCCAGAGAAACCCACTCGGAGCTTTACACCAGGATCACAGCTCTGGAAAAATCAGACGCAAAACGGGACGAGCAGTACAGCAAGATCCTGGACAAGCTCAACGACATGCAGGCGGATATTAACAAGGCTCTTTTATCCATCGCAGAGTTTAAGGAGAAATCCGGAAAACGCTGGGACAAGATTGTGGATAAGATTCTCCTTTTGGTTATTACGGCCTGTGTCGGATATATCTTAATCAAATTCGGACTGCCTGTATAATAAGGAGGAACTGAAATGAAAATCAACTGGAAGGTACGGTTTAAAAACCCTGTGTTCTGGTTCAACCTGGCAGCGTCCATTTTTCTGCCCATGCTGGCATGCCTAGGCTTCAACTGGGAAGACATGACAAGCTGGCAGGCTGTAGGAAACGTGCTCTTACAGGCCGTCCAGAGCCCTGTAATCGTGGTGTCTGTTCTGGTATCTGTATGGAACCTGTTGAATGACCCTACCACCAAGGGTCTAAGCGATTCCAGCCAGGCGCTTTCTTATACCGAACCTAAGAAAAGCGAATAATAGAAAGACAGCCCCCGGGATTTTCCTGGGGGCTTTTTTGTTTTTTATGGCATATTAGGGAAAATATTTGCATTACTAATCTATAAATGAAAACACTTTACGTAATACTTAATAATAACACCATAAATTGTAAATTTTAACTCTTAATTCTTGAATTTTTAAGTACTAGGTGGTAATATAAATGCACAAGAAGAAAACAAACTTTAAAAATAAAGAAAGGAGAGACAACATAATGTCTGTTTTAACAAAACCTTTAAACATGGCATTTCGTGTAAGTGAAGATAAAAGTGAAGAATTTTTGGCGGATAAAAGAGATGCTAAAATGTTGATTAAAAAGTTTGAGCGTCTAAAACGCGCAGAGTTAAAAGCTGGTAAATCAATGTCTCATCAAGATGTCGTCTCACTTTCTAGAAAAATTGAAGAATTAAAAAAGGAGTTATAATTCTTTTTTTATTATGGAAATGACTATCTTAAAAGACTTTCAAAAATCTATTATTGACTTTGATTGTGAAAACACTGAAATAAACAAATATTTTAAAGAAAAAGCTTTAGATGATTTCGATGCAGTGCCTTTTGTATTCACAAATCAAGATAGTCCAATTATCGCAATGGCTTCCTTGTCGTGTAGTTCTATTATCTTTGAAATCCATAATAAATTGAGTCTATATCCTGCTGTTGAAATAAAAATGTTTGCTGTAAATAAAGTTTTTCAGCACAAAAAATGTCCTGAGTATGACTATTCAGAAAATTGGAGTACGCATTGTCTAGATAAGTTGATTAATCATATTTATACATTCACGGAAAATCATTGTGGGGCCAGCAGAATAGTTTTATATTCTGTACCAGATGCTGTAAGTTTTTATGAAAAAAATGGATTTAAACATTTTGAAGAATTTATGAGGCCTCAAGATAAATTGTACTTAGAAGGTTGTACCCCACTTTATATGACACTATAAATTTTAGCCCTCCTTACCGTTTTCGGTGGGGAGAGATGTTTATATAGTGAACAGTCTTACTCATAAGAATGAACGCTCTATAGGAATATAGGTAACAAAGAAATTTCCAATTTAAAGTCAGCGGGTTTTGCGCCTTTTTCTTTGTGGTATATTACCTTTTCGATTACAGATTTTAAAAGTTCATTTTGCTCTTGCGGACGGCATTGCCTATATTGCATTAAGACTAATTCAATCCTCTGAATCATTGCTGGAATATTTAATTGCTTTTCTTGCTTTTGGTAAGAAGCTTTTGCGGCTTCCAGCTTTTCGATCTTTTTTGTTAAAGTAGATCTTCTTTCCATAAAGGTTGCCACATCATATATTTGCTGTTCCAATAGATCGTGTAACCTAGATAATTGCTCTTTTGTTGCTTTTAATTCTTTATCAATGGCCTTTGTTGCCGTAACTGACAGTTCTTGTTTTTCTTCGCATCCCTGTTCTTGCTGCCCCTTCAACCTAGTTATTTCATTTCTAAGAGACATTAGCACAGCATCTTCTACTAACGGCAGTTACTGCTAGGAATACAACCACGTCTTGCACAAAGCAAATAGGGGCCGCCGCGCATGTGGGGCGCTCTGGTCATCATTCGATTGCAATTCCCGCAATGAATTAACCCTGACAACGGGTTTTCAATTACGCCGGTGAAGCTGGGCGAGTGGTACTTTGTACGAGCTATTTCTTGCGCACGGTTATATAAAGCTTCATCAATGATTGCGGGGTGGAGGCCGTCTACTATAGTCCATTTTTCAGGAGGATTATAGATTGTTTCATGCTTTGTGTTTCCCCGCGTACCTTTTCTAATATGTGTTTTTTGATTCCAGACGATTTTCCCTATATAAACCGGACTTTTGATGATTTTCATAATAGAGGTGCGCCCAAATTCTTGTGATCGATGAGGCTTTGCTCCCATGCTATTTATGGTATCTGCTATATGTTGACACCCCATACCTTTATTTACATAAAGATCAAATATCATTCGAACAAAAGGAGCCTCGTCTTCGTTAATTGCCAAGGAAGGCCGTTTTCCAATCTTTGCCGAGACATAACCATAGGGGCATTTGCTAAGTATCCGCCCTCCTCTATGGTTTTCTGAATTCCTCTCTGCATTCGACGTTTAATCATTTTTAGCTCTCTATGAGCCATGAAGCCCTCAAATTCGGCATAGTCTTCATCAAACTCGTCGTTTAAATCGTATTGTCGGTTTGGGGTAATTATTTTTGTATTGGAATATTTAAAGGTTTCCAAAATGATGCCTTGATCACTGGTTTTTCCACGACCCAAACGATCTATGTCCATACATAAAACACCTTCGTAGGCTCCGCTTTCCACTGATTCCAATAAGCGAAGCATCTCGGGGCGGCTGTATAACGATTCGCCGGATACAACTTCTTCATAGATATCCTCGGGTTTAACGTCAATTCCGTTTTCGATGGCATATTTATCTAAAATCTCACGATGACGGCGTAAAGTTTCCTCTACGCTTTTTTCTGGATCATCGGAACGGCTTTTTCTTAAATATAACGCATAAAGTGACATGTTCTTACCCTCTTTATAATTTATAAAACTGTTCCCCCATCGGCCTCGGCTGGTGGGGGATTTTTTATTGCCCTGTTTAATTGCCTCGAATCCGGTGCAATTAAAATCCATCATGTTTACTGGACAAATAAAAAGCCAGATGTTATAATTCACAGCGTAAGGTGTTATCGCAACGGTAGGCGGTTAGTCCCTTTCTCTTTAGGAGGGACGTTATACTTTCTTTTTCCCCTCCTGGAAAGGAGGGTGGTGCTTATGGTTACATATGCGGAACTGTTTCAGTATTCGCTTGTGCTAATCGGCATTATAAGCCTTGTTTTGGCAATAAAAAAGAAGTAACCGCCCAGCCTCGAAACTAGCGGTTACTTCAACTGTTCTAAACAGGGGCTAACCGTCTCAACGATAGCACCTTACGCTTTTATTGTAACCGCTTCTTTTCTATTTGTCAATAAGCTACCCCCGCTTTATCCGAGACGGATTGAGACGGGGGGATTTTATATGAAAAATTTTAACTTATTACGACAATTGTTGTTGTAGATATTCATCTCTCCCTCTGCCTTAATTTCAAGGATTGGCCCTTGATTCCCGACAGACAAAATAAAGTCTACACCATTGATAGTTGTACCTACATTTGTGCCAATATTGTCATTGACCCACTTCATAGCGGAATTACCATCACTCCCGTCATAAGGAAATGAGGCACAAAATCCTAAAAACCCGTTATCATCTCCAAACACGTAATATTTAGCAGAACTAAGTGCATAATTTTTGTCCGTATTTATTGTGTAACTATACTGTTCATTGGTAGCGGAAAATGTATACCCGTCAGAACTATTAGATCTGTCGGCTTCAGGCAAACCCTTATTTTTTAAGCTTACGGTAATATCGTATGCGTTAGAACCTGGAACAACCGGAATGGTTGTTTCGGTTTCTGAAGAGCTTTGGTTTTCGTCTTCATGGTCATCTTTATCTATTTCTTGTGGATCAGTTTGAGAACTGGAATAGGTTGATGATGTATTGACTTTTTCGTTTGACTTATCTCCTCCCGCAGCATATCCGATAATAATTAAAATGACCACAATTATCGCCCAAAACCACCAGTTTTTATAGATTGGTTTTTTCATAAATTAAGCCCTCCTAAATATTGATATGTTTAACGTTTATGACACTTTTTTCAAAATATCCAATGATTGCCGTTGCAAGCCTAAGAATAAATTTTTAAAATTCTCTTGATTTTAATTTTTTGTGTGCTATAATATAGTCAACTAAGAACATATGTTTTATATTTGTGCTAATTAACTAAAATAGAATGTAGGGGAGGAGACTAGCAATGAAGGAACAGAAAGACAAGTGCAAAAACTATAAAACTGAGATTATCACAATTGTAAATTCAATTGAAGATAAAGCAACATTAATAAAAATATTGGATTTTGTTAGAATCCTCTTCCTAAAGTAAAACCTATTTTAAACTATCAATAAATTTTTTTACGGTCTTCCAGTCTTCCTCGCTAAATGCGGCGAAGGCTTGGAAGACTTTTTT
>ENA-OONB01000027-OONB01000027.1-viral-metagenome-genome-assembly--contig:-NODE-27-length-13393-cov-3.945877_pt1 | contig 13393 bp, 17 predicted proteins | sample MGYA00245309_ERZ501080 | MGnify/ENA primary metagenome ERZ501080 (study PRJEB25959, sample SAMN05341348) | viral metagenome | host: human-associated | place: USA: California | collected 2014-04-21 | study... | reverse complement strand
GCGCTAATTATGCTAATTCAATGAAATTATAAAAGTAGAAAGTGGTTTAATTACATTTGATTGAAATTAACAATAATGGTATTTTTTAATGAGTTTAGATAATTTTAGAAAAAGAACGATTGTATGGGATACGGTCAATAAAGACTTCCCACAACCGATTCAAGTAATGCAAGGCGACGTCAACGCTAGAACATTGTCAGTTAAAATAATTGATAATGGAGGCGAAATTGATTTGACTGGTCATTCATTAAAACTTACATATCAATATACTAATAGCAGTAATTCAGGCTTTGTTATGATTCCTCCTGAAAACTTAACTAAAGGAGAGTTTCTTTTGGTAATTCCTACCGAAATGACAAAACCTGGAGTTATTGAAGCGAACTTGATTCTTCTCAATGAACATAAAGAACAAGTTATTGTCAGTAAGAAATTAACATTTATATCAGATAATTCTACGGTCACAGCCCTAGCTCAAGAAGTAAATAATAAGATTGATGATTTTACGAAATTATTATTGGAAAATATGCCACAAGTAATGCGTAGTGAGTTGAATGATTTGCATGCTCAAACTGAATCAAACAAGAGCAATATTGAGCTTAAAGCAAATTTAGCTGATATGACTAGCTTACAAAGTGCAATGACAGAGCTTAAAAACGAAGTAGAAGCATTTGGTATTAGTCCTAAAAATTTAGTTACTATAAAATCGCTATTAGACGCAATTGCAAGCAATGCAAGTGAATCGGAAGTTGTTGAACTAATAAATTCAGTAAAGGTTTTAACAAGTAACATTTCTCTTATGAGTAACGGAGATTACTCTCCTAAGGCTAATCAAACAGATTTAGAAAGTTTACAGCATACTGTTAATGACCATTCGGCAACCATTTCAGCAAAAGCCAATCAAACAGACTTGGACAACTTACAAGCTACTGTTAATAAACAAGGCATAGCAATTTCAACAAAAGCTGAACAATCAGATTTATCAATCACAAATAAAAATGTCGCAACTGCTCAAGAAACAGCAAATAAAGCTGAAAGTGAAGCCAAAAATGCAATGGCAAAGGCTACCGAAGCACAAGCGAACAGTTTACCGCTTAATGGCAATGCGGTCAGTGCAAGCAAACTGGCAACAGCTAGAAAACTCGTAGTAAATCTTCAATCTTCAGGACCGAAAGAATTTGACGGTTCTTCTGATGTAATTGATATTGGAGTTACGGGTGTACTTCAAATTCCAAATGGAGGCACTTCAACAGATGACGGAGTTATAAACACAACTGCCTATGCCAAAAGCGCAGACGGTACGGAAGATTTCACGACTGTTTTTCCTAATTTGAACTTATTGTCAGGAACAAGCACTAAGGTAGTTCAAGCCACCAGTTGGAATATGGAAGTTGCTGATATTAAATACGACAAAAGTCTTGGTAGGGATTTATGTGCGTCTGTGATGATTAATAATGCTGACCATGCAAGTATTTTATCCAGAGGGTCAGCACGTATTACGATACAGACTTTTGACCAAAGTGGGAAAATTTTGGCCTCAGTTGATGGAAATGAGATTCCCTATGATTCTGATGGCCTAAGTCAGTGTCATGTACGCATTGATGATAATGTAGCACGCGTCAAAGTGTTTATTTTTACAAATAACATGAGACAAAATGCATTTTATTCACGACTAAAATTAGAAAAAGGCACTACCGCCACTCCTTGGATGCCCTCAGCTAGCGAAGTCACAATAAATGATTATCCAAAGTATGTAGGGTCTAGTAATAGCATTAAACCAAATAAGAAAAGTTCTGATTACACTTGGCTACCAATGGGGTTAGTATCAATTGATAGGGCAACTGGCTTACTCAAGCCTCCGGTTATGGGCATTGACTATGCTGAAGCACACCCAGTTGGCTCAGTAATCACAAATACTTCAAGTTCATCATCAGGATATTCTACCGGAACATGGGAAAACATTGGTTCATCAGTAATTGGTTCAACAACAATATATTATTGGAAACGTACCGCATAAAAAATAAAAAGGAAAATAAAAAATGAAATTAGATTATAACTCACGTGAGATTTTCTTTGGTAATGAAGCTCTAATCGTAGCTGATATGGCCAAGGGAAGTAGCGGAAAACCAGAGTTCTCTAACCATAAAATCGTAACTGGTTTAGTATCAGTTGGCGAAATGGAAGACCAAGCGGAGACAAGCAGCTATCCAGCTGACGATGTACCAGACCATGGAGTGAAAAAAGGTGCTACCTTGCTTCAAGGCGAAATGGTATTCATTCAAACAGACCAAGCACTTAAAGAAGACATTTTAGGTCAACAAAGAACAGCAAACGGCTTGGGTTGGTCTCCAACTGGTAATTGGAAAACGAAATGTGTTCAGTATCTTATTAAAGGGCGCAAACGTGATAAAGTTACAGGAGAGTTTATTGACGGTTACCGTGTAGTCGTTTATCCAAATTTGAGAGCAACAGCAGAAGCTACAAAAGAATCAGAAACAGATTCAGTAGACGGTGTAGACCCTATCCAATGGACTTTGAAAGTACAAGCGACCGAGTCAGATATTTATTTGAATGGCGATAAAAAAGTACCTGCTATTGAATATGAAATTTGGGGAGACCAAGCAAAAGACTTCGCTAAGAAAATGGAAGCTGGTTTATTCATCATGCAACCTGATACAGTATTAACTGGCAAAGCTGTTTAATAGAATAAGTAAAGGAATATAAAATAAAATGGCAAAACAATTGAGCACAGCACGTAAATTTAAAATGATTACAGGGAAAGACCTTTTCCAACAGCAAAAAGCAATGGACACAGAACTTAAAAAAGAAGACGGAGAAATTACTGATGTAATGGAATTTGTTCAATATGGTTTATACTTAGCTCTTTTCCAAGATAACATTGTAAAAGCTAAAAGCGACTTCTCAGACTTCCGTTCTAGCTTTGAGTTCGATACTGACGGTAAAGGGCTTAAAGAACTTGTCGAACTATGGCAGAAAGAAATTTAATGAGCTGAAAGGACTGTAAATGATTTTAAAACATGCAATTAGATACTTAGAACTAACCGGTTCGGACTTTATTACAGATTTAAAAGACTTTGCAGACTTACAAAATTCTTTTGTTGCTGGATATATTCCTGATGACTTTACAGAGCGAATGGAGAGCTTTACAGATAAGTTGTTGATACTTTGGGTAGATTGTAACGGAGGAATGCAAAACGCATTAGACGACAAAACAGAGCTTCCTACAACTAACGAGTTAATCAATATCTTCTGTAAGACTGTTTTTATTAAAGAAAAAGAGGAAACGGAAGACGATGTGGTCTTCTTTTCTTCTAGTTCATTGATTAAGAAAAAGAAAGATACTGTAAAGGAAAATAAAACTTTAGAACTTTTGACTGTTTTAGGCAATAATGAAATTGATATAACACAGTTCATGGAAATGGAATTAGAACTTGTTTATAAAATAATTGAACTTATTGCAGAGAAGAAGAAAGAGGAAAAAGAAAAAGAGAAAAGGCGTAAAAGAAAGGGTATGTAATGGCAAGTAATGCAACATTTGAGGTCGAGATATACGGTAATACCACGAAATTCGAGAACTCACTTAAAGGCGTTAATACCGCAATGTCAGGGCTTAGAGGAGAAGCTAAAAACTTACGTGAAGCTCTAAAACTTGACCCCACAAATACCGGGAAAATGGCGCAATTGCAAAAGAACTTACAAACGCAGTTGGGCTTATCACGTGACAAAGCAACAAAATTAAAAGAAGAACTTTCTACGGTTGATAAAAGCACGCCAGCAGGTCAAAAGAAATGGTTACAGCTTACTAGAGATTTAGGCACAGCAGAAACACAAGCTAACAGGCTAGAGAGCGAAATTAGGCAAGTCGAGAGTGCTATTAGTTCAGGCTCTTGGAACATTGAAGCTAAAATGGATACTAAGGGCGTTAATAACGGAATTGACGGCATGAAGTCACGTTTTAGCGGTCTTAGAGAGATTGCTGTTGGTGCATTCAGGCAAATCGGTGCAAGTGCTGTTAGTGCTGTCGGTAATGGCTTAAAAGGTTGGGTATCTGACGCAATGGATACTCAAAAAGCCATGATTTCATTGCAAAATACAATGAAGTTCAAAGGCAATGGACAAGACTTTGACTATGTAAGCAAATCTATGCAGAATCTTGCTAAAGCTACAAATGCAAATACTGGAGATACTATTAAACTTTCAACGACCTTTATTGGTTTAGGAGATACTGCTAAATCAGCAGTTAGTAAAACGGAAGCATTAGTAAAAGCTAACCAAGCATTTGGTGGCACTGGCGAACAATTAAAAGGTGTAGTTCAGGCTTATGGTCAAATGTCAGCAGCTGGCAAGGTTACTGCTGAAAACATCAATCAGCTAACAGATAATAACACAGCTCTTGGTTCAGCGCTTAAATCGACTGTTATGGAAATGAACCCAGCGTTAAAACAGTATGGTTCGTTTGCTGCCGCTAGTGAAGAAGGTGCAATATCGGTTGAAATGTTAGACGAAGCTATGCAAAAGCTCGGTAAAACAGGTGGTGGGGGAGTAACTACCATAAGCGACGCTTGGGATAGTTTTAACGAAACATTATCGCTTGCATTACTTCCTACGCTTGACGCTTTAACTCCTATCATTAGTGCTTTGATTGATAAAATGGCAGGTTGGGGCGAAAGTGCTGGTAAATCTGTATCAAATGTAGTTAAGTATTTCCAAGACTTGTTTCAAAAACTTCAAGAAAATGCAGCTACTTTAGCCTTTTTAGAGGCTTGGGATAACATAAAAAGTGCATTTGATTCCATAGTTTCTATTATAGCGAATGTTATCAATTCATTTCTCGGAATAAATAAAGAAACAACGAAAAACGCAACAAGTATAGATAACGTAGCAAAGAGCATAGCTGTATTTGCTGGTAAATTTTCAGAAGTTACGAAAAAAATAGCTGATTTTCTTAAAAAAATTAGTGAAAGTAAAAGCGCAATGGATAATATAAAGGTAGCTTTAGTTGCTTTGGCTAGTGCATTCGTTGCTTTGAAAGTTATTAATGGAATCATTAAGGCTTTCGAGATATATAATAACATAGTTAGAATCGGAACAGCTATACAAAAAGGTTTCAATGCTATAATGGCTATAAATCCATTCGTAGCTCTTGGTATAGCTATCGCAGCTATTGTTGCTGGTTTAGTTTATTTCTTCACTCAAACCGAAACAGGTAAAAAGGTTTGGGCTAGTTTTGTGGACTTCTTATCGCAGTCAATTGAAGCTATTAAACAGTTCTTTACTGGTTTAGGTACTTGGTTTAGTGAGTTATGGACTTCCACAGTCGAGGGTACAAAAACCATATGGAACGGAATAACAGAATTTTTTAGTGGCTTATGGAATGGAATAGTGACGATTATAACTAATGTTTTCGCTACAATAGCTAGTGCAGTAACAGACGCTTATAACTGGTTCGTCACAACTTTCCAACCATTAATTAGTTTTTATCAATCTATATTTAACCTAATAGGATCAATTATTAATGTAGCTTTTCAACTTATCTTGGCTATTATTCGCGGTGCTTACCAGTTAGTTATCGGTGCATGGAAAGGCCTATCAGGTTTCTTTGGTGGAATATTTAACGCTGTTAGTTCAGTAGTTTCGTCAGTATTTAGCGCGATCGGAAGTTTTGCTTCTAGTGCTTGGGGAGTAGTTCGCTCAATATGGAGTGCAGCAGCTGGTTTCTTTAGTGGCATATTCAACGCTGTTCGTGGTGTAGTAAGTGGAGTATTCAGTTCTCTTGGTGGCTTTGCTTCTAACGCATGGTCAAGGATTTCAGGTGTATTTAGCGGAGTCGCTAGCTTCTTTAGCGGAGTGTTCAATGGTGCTAGAAATGCAGTTAGTGGAGCATTCAGCGCCTTTGCTGGGTTCGCTTCTAATGCTTATAATGCAATAATAGGAGTATTCAGTGGGCTTGGTAGTTTCTTTAGCGGACTATTCGGCGGGATCAGTAGCACGATAAACAGCGTTCTAGGTGGTGTAACAAATACAATTAACAATATATCAGGAGCTATTAATGGTATCGCTGGTAAACTTGGCGGACTATTCAAAGGCTCTATGGTAGTTGGCTTAACAGATGTTAATTTATCTTCTAGCGGTTACGGTTTGAGTACGAACAGCGTATCAAGCGACAATAGGACATATAACACATTCAACGTGCAAGGCGGTGCTGGTCAAGATGTTTCTAACTTAGCGCGTGCAATCAGACGAGAATTTGAACTAGGGAGAGCTTAATGGTAAGACAGTACAAAATACACACCAACTTAGATGGAGCAGGTGATAAAGTTTGGGACGTTACAAATGGAAAAGTTAGATTTTATCAGCCCTCTAATTTAGGGTTACAATCAACTAATAATATTTGGCAAAGTAACGGTGTCGGAGTAATGGGAACACGCTCAATTACTCAACCTCAAATAGAGTTTAAGCTAGAAACGTTTGGAGAAAGTTTAGAAGAAAATTATCGATTAATGAAAGACTTTATAAACGATATTCTTAATCAAAAATTCATTACACTTGAATATCAAACCGAGTTTTTTCAGGTATATGCTGATTTAGCTTTAGCAGATGTCACTAAAACAGAGGGTTATGGCAAAAACGGAACTTTCAGCGAAAAGATAATATTTGATATCATCACAAAGTGGTACACTTACGAAAATCTAACTTTTGATATGATTCAAAATGGTCAAGTTATTGCTGGTAAGTCTAAAATTTATGGCGGATATAAAGGAAGTGAAACACCTCTACAAAACTATAATAGACTAAAAGCAAGTCCTTCTTTGAATTTACCTAATTTGAACTTATTGTCAGGAACAAGCACTAAGGTAGTTCAAGCCACCAGTTGGGACATGCAAGTTGCTGATATTAAATACGACAAAAGTCTTGGTAGGGATTTATGTGCGTCTGTGATGATTAATAATGCTGACCATGCAAGTATTTTAGCCAGAGGGTCAGCACATATCACGATACAGACTCTTGACCAAAGTGGGAAAGTCTTAGCAACAGTTGATGGAAATGAGATTGCCTATAATTCTGATGGCCTAAGTCAGTGTCATATAAGCATTGATGATAATACAGCAAGCGTCAAATTGTTTATTTTTACAAATAACATGCTCGAAAACGCATTTTATTCACGACTAAAATTAGAACAAGGAACAACCGCCACTCCTTGGCTGCCTTCAGCTAGTGAACTCACAACTGCGGATATAAGTGAATATTTTGGATATAATTATATAGCAAATCAAGCCTATACTTATTATGGAGAAACAAACATAGACCGTTTAAGTCGTTGGGATATAAAAGACGAAATATTTAGTTTTATGGGAATATTATATCCGCAACTCCCTAAAACACCTACTGGAGTTAGATTTTTAGACGATATTGGAAATGAATATACTGCTATTGTATTTAAGACGGAACAGGTACAGAATTATATTTTAATTAATACAGATGTAAATGATGAAATTTATCAAGGTTGGAACGGTACAACTCCATTAAATCTATTCCCTGTAATGGACTTCGAGAGATACAGAACTCGTATAATTAAAAAAGGCCAAATGGAGCTAATCAACTTAAGTAAGGCAGAGCTTAAAATCAAGAGAAAGGCGGACTTCGTTTAATGTTAGAAGCTAATGTTTATGATAACTTTAACCCTAACTACTATAATGTATCTGACTTTATTCTTCCTAATGGTAAAAAAGACAAAAGAGGTCTTCCGATACCTAAATCAAGATGTCAAGTTATTAACTACGAACTGTGGGAAACAGGTTATCTTTACACTTCATCAGCTACTTTGACCGTTTCGGTAGAAGTTGGCGATATTGTTCAAATTCTCTTTCCTGAAGTTGTTCCAATTGAGGAAGCTCTAGGTAAAAAAAGAAACTTAAACTTAGATGTGGTTTATCTTGTAACAAGCGTAGATGAAAGCAACAAAGCTACATTAAAGAACTATTTTTGGGCAATGATTGAAAGTCTTGATGTTCCGAATGCAATAACTAAAACGACAAACTCCTCTATCATTGATTATTTAATTGACCCTAATAAAAATAATTTAATGAGTTATGGTTATTTCTTTAATTCAAGTATTTTCGCTGGAAAGGCTACAATTAACAGAAAAGCGGAAACTTCGTCAGCTCATGACGTAGCTAAACGGATATTTTCCAAGGTTCAATTTCAACCAACTACAACAATTCAACACGCTTCATCTGAAGCAGACCCTAGAAACTTGTTATTCATTAACTTCGCTTCAAGGAGCTGGAATAGAAATAGAATAACGACAAGGGTAGATTTTAAACAAAATGTAGCAATGGACACGGAAACAATAGTAGAGCGTTCAGCTTATAATTTCGCTGTTGTGTTTATCAAAAATAAGGAAGCAGACGACTACATAGACCCTCCTAAAATGTACACAGCAAAAAATAACGGCGATGTCATTGATTATAGCACTTATCACGGAGACGGAACAGATTTGCCAGATGTAAGAACAGCTAAAACGTTGTTTTATGATAGAGATGACCATGGAAACCCTCCTGATATGTCTACTATTAAAGCTGAAATTTCACCCTCCACGATCGTCACAAGGTTAATCTTTAATCAAAATGAACTATTGCCTTTGTATGTTAATGACTTGGTTGATATTTGGTACGAGGGTAAACTGTATTCAGGTTACATAGCAGACAGAGTTAAAACCGAGTTCAATGATAGACTTATTTTTGTAGAAAGTGGAGACAAACCAAATGTTATATGAGTATGTAGCCACTTATGGCGACAAATATAGAATAGATAGCTTTAAAGGGTACAGAGAGCTTCGTAAAGACCACTTAGAACTATTGTCAGGTAAAGTATACTATAATAGCAAAAAAAACGCTTAGAATCGAAACTACACTCTTGTATGAAGTTGGTCAATTTGTATCAATTGGTGGTTATCCGTATGGCGGTAGAAAATTTAGATTATTAGAGCTATCAATTACTGATAACCCAGTTTTGGATAAAGCAAAGATAATTTCAAGAAAGGTCAAAAATGACAATTAAAAACTTTACATTCTTTAGTCCAAATGGCACAGAGTTTCCAGTAGGTTCAAATAATGACGCTAAACTCTACATGATGTTATCAGGAATGGACTACACAACGTTCAGGCGTACCGACTGGAGTTCTCCTGTTAATACAGCCTTAAACGTTCAATATATTAATACTTCTTTCATTGTGGCTGGTCGTTACTTTGAATTGATTAATGAGACCGTAGCCCTTAAGGCTGACTCATTAAACTATATTCACATTAATATTGATTTGACGAAAACGACAGAACCGGTTAGCGTATCTTGCGAAACAGCAGATAACAGTAATACAATTGACTTGAACAATGATTCTGGGGTTTATAAGCGTGTTGTAGACATCATTACAACTAATGGTCTAGGAGTGACGAACCGTGTAACGCCTACTCAAAAAACAACTGTGGGAGATTTAACTTCTAGCAAAATTATAACAAGAGATTTAGAATTTACCGGAAACTTAAAAACTCCAGCGAAAAGAATTCTTTTTTCTGGTGCTTCGTTGTTACTTGACGGAGATGTTGTCAATGTTTCTAAAAATATTTCAGACTGCGCTAATGGTTGGATTCTTCACTTCACAGAGTTTAAATCACATATGAACGGAAATACAAAAAACTCACTTAATCAGTGGTTCTTTATTCCTAAAGAATCAGTACAGTTAGCTGATGTAGGACATTCTTTCGCTCTTGCTAATTCTACTGGCGGTGTTGTAACTAAATTTGCATATTTGCAAGGTAATCGAATCACAGGCCATGGGGTAAACAATAACACATCTTCAAAACAATTCGCACTACAACACGTATTGGAATATTGATAAATATAATTTAGGAAGTAAAATAAAATGGTAACTAGAATGATTTTAATAACTATCTTAATTTTGGCGATTTTATTCGCTACGTGGGTCAAAGATAGAGAAGAGATGAACCCACCTTTCAAACGTAGACTTGTGATTGATTTGACGGTAGTCTTCGCGCTATGGGTTTTATATGCAGTCTTTTACTTTACACAAACACCCTCAACTTCTGATATCGCTAGAACAGTGATTAACGTAGGCTTGTTGTACTTCGTAGGACAATTTATTTACTTAATCGCAAAAATTAGCCCTATGTTTGACGGTTTGGTTAAACTTATTAAAAAGAATGGTGTAAGTATTCCTGAAGCGGAAGAAGAACAAACGGAGGATAAAAAAGAATGAATATAACTAACGCTGGCGTTCGTGGTCATAATCCTACTGGGGTTGTAATTCACAATGACGCTGGCTCAAACGGTGCTAACGCTGGCTTCTACAATAACTGGTTACCTAATCATGATCCAGAAGAGGGCTTTGCCCATGTATATATTGCTTCTGACGGACGATTGCAGGCTTCTGACTTCTCTAATATGGCATACCATTGTGCTAACTCATACGGTAACGCAAATTACGCAAGTTGGGAAGTGTGCCAATCAGAGGGGGATTTAACCCAGTTCTTGAGAAATGAGCAAGCGGTACTAGATGACGTTGCCAAGTACATGAAGCAATGGGGACTAACTCCTAATCGTGATACTGTGAAGCTACATCAAGAGTTATCATCTACTTCATGCCCTAGACGTTCCGTAGAGGCACATGGTGGCACGGTAGAAAGTTGTCGCTCATACTTTATCGCAGAACTAAACAAGCGCCTCACAGGGCAAACTAGTAGCACAGTAGCAGTAAACAATACACAAACAAATACAGAATTAGAGGACGACGATTTAATGAAATTTACATATCAAGTTAATACAAAAGACGGAAAACCAGCTGGCGGAATTTCATACTTTAACGGAACAAAAGTAATTGGCTTAACTAATGGCGACCAATTGAATATCGTTAAGCAAATTTATAAAGATACGACAGGGAAAGAACTTAAACATTACGTTTGGAATGAGGGAGCGCCTTGGCACTTGCGTTTCTTACAAGCCAATAACATCAAAGTTGAAATGGCGCCGAACAAATAAAAAAGACCACCTTAATTGGTGGTTTTCTTTTGTAATTGAAGATATCCTACTTTCTATTTTTTACCATGTCGCCCAAGCTGTACCGCCTGAACCTTGGTATATGCTTACAGCTTTGTCTAGGTATTCTTGAGGACTTAAGTTAGATACTTGACCATGTACGCTTTGCATGATTTGAAGGTAACCCCAGCATGATAGTTCATTCTCAACATAAGGGTTGCCACTAGATTCCTTATAAATAACATCAAGCCATTTACTAGCACTTGCTCCTGTCTTACTTGCCATGTAATTCGCTGCTATTTCAGGACTTACGCTAGACCAATTCGTCCCAACGTTACCATTAGTTGCTGTATTTGGCACAACTTCTTGCTCCCTTTCGGCTTCAAGTTGTTCTCTTTCGATTCTGTCAGCTTCGGCTCGTTTTTCTTCAATTGCTTTCGCCTTAGCTTGCTTTATATGCTCATATTTTGCTTTCTCTTGCGCTTTAAACTCTTGGTCATATAATTGTGCCACAATATCATTAAAGCCCTTATCCGCCTTTTATGAGCCTTTTGAATCAATACGATACTTCTAGTTGTGTCATCTGTTAAAATAAAAATAATTACTCTCCTTTTTTAGATTCGATTGCTTACCTGATTAATTGCTTCAATAATATTATTGCCAGCATTTATTAGAATTTCATCACTTACAATTACATTCTTTCTTGAAAATAGTTCGTTCTCAATCTTCACAAAGTGCATTGCTTTAGCTAAAAATTGAGCAGATGACTCATAATAGATTGTTTCTAGTTCATCATCTGAAAGCTGTGTTAAATCATCATTAGCAAAAGTTGTGAGTTTTCGCTTAATTTCTTTACCATTGTCATCTTCTTCTATAAAAAAACGCCTTACCATCTATTCATTCCTTTAATTTCAAATTTTTCAATAATATACCGTTTAGAACCAAGCTCAAAGCTGACTAGATAATTATTGAAAGGGTCATTCTTGTTCAAGTCGTTCGCAATCTTTCGTGCTGTTTGCTGTGGATATTTTGAACTATTAATCTCACTCGTATAATTGTGTAATATTATCTCATTGCCTCCCTTTGCATTTTGCGCTTTAGTCGTTGCTTATACAGATATTCTTTACTTGGCTTTAAGCTATATAATAACTCATCTAATAAGTCCATGCTTCTCCGACTGTTCCTGAATTATTCATCTTTTTAAGTGTAAGCTCGTGCATTTCATCATCATTGAAAAACATAGTAAGATAAGGGAATGCTACGGTATGCGGTAAACTCAAGCGTGATTTAGTTGTATGTAACTTAGGCCATGTACCTGTCTCATTTTTAATTTTTAACTCAAGTTGATTCATTCCGATACCTTGCTCTTTTAGTACGCTAGTGATTCTTTCATATAATTCTTCGTTTGTCATTATGCTATAACCTCAATTATTTCTGTATGCTTTTTAACTTCATATCTTTGTTCTTCTGGAAGCAATTCATTCCATTTTAAAGCCTCTTTTTTATTATAAAACTTACGTGATTTAATTTCTTTTTGCAATATCCAAGATACTGTGTAGTATGTAAATTCTTCTTTCATTATCCAATTACTCCTGTGTTTATGTTTAGTCTTTGCTGACTTGATAAGTGATACAAGTTACACCACTTACAATGATAAGCTCTAACCGGTATTTTATCATTTTTGTTTTTCTTGCTCTTTTTAGCATGTTGGCACTTACTATTGAATATAAAGCGCCCATTTTTGTGTATTTGCGTTTTTTACACATATTATTCACTAGCTTTCTTAATCATTGCTTGCGTATAACCCGCAGTAGTTCCTTTAAACGTATCAACTTGGATTTCTCCTTGTTTAATAAACCCTTTTTGTTCTAATCGAATTACTTGTTTTGTTAATCCTTTTAGTGTAAATGCTGTTGCTACTTTAATTTTGTCCTTAGGTTTTCTGTTAAATAATTTCATTTGTTTTTTCACCAAAACTTTCTATTTTCATGTCTTCGTAATTAATTATCAAAAACACTCCATTCATTTATCGTAAATAATTCAAAGCCATTTAGCTTACTTTGTTTTTTAATTTCTACTTGGTTCCTATCTAGGTCTGTCAGCAGTTCAATTACAGGTCTACCATTATCAAGCCACCTGGTGACTGTATTAGGTTTAAGTCCGAAATACTTAGCACATTCAGCCTTACAGCTAAAGTGTAGCTCTTCTTTCGTCGTAGGGTTATAAGCTACTACCTTTATAGCTTTTTGCGTTGCCATTGTTTAATCTCCTTTCTATAAAACAATATTATCAAAAAAAGTTCACACTGTCAAGCATAAACTTTTTT
>ENA-OONB01000026-OONB01000026.1-viral-metagenome-genome-assembly--contig:-NODE-26-length-13451-cov-2.309892_pt1 | contig 13451 bp, 16 predicted proteins | sample MGYA00245309_ERZ501080 | MGnify/ENA primary metagenome ERZ501080 (study PRJEB25959, sample SAMN05341348) | viral metagenome | host: human-associated | place: USA: California | collected 2014-04-21 | study... | reverse complement strand
GATACCCTTTTTTTCGCTTCCGATGATCCTGGCAGGGGCTTTTCTCGCGTGGGGCGGCCTTCCGGACCTGAGGCTCCTCCTTTTCATAATACTCGCCGGGACGGGGGCGCGTACCGCCGCGCTCGCCATAAACAGGATCCTCGACCGCAAAATAGACGCGCTTAATCCGAGGACGAAGGACAGGGAGCTGCCCTCGGGGAAGCTCAGCCTCGGGAAGGCTTACGGAGTCACTATAGCGGGGCTGATCCTTTACTTCGCCGCGGCCTACATGATATGCGACTTCGTACTTTATCTGTCGCCGATACCGCTCGCCGTATTCATCATATATCCCTCATGAAGCGCTTTACGTGGCTCTGCCATTTCGGGGTCGGCCTCGGGCTCGCTCTCGCGCCGCTAGGAGGATGGGTTGCCGTAACGTGCTCATTACAGAGCATGCTTCCGGCCGTTCTGCTCGCGCTGTTCACGCTGTTCTGGGTTTCGGGATTCGACATCATTTACGCCACGATGGACGAGGATTTTGACAGGAAGAGCGGGATATACTCGATGGTGGCGCGCTTCGGGAGGGATACGGCGCTCTATGTCTCGGGCCTTCTCCACCAGGCGGCGTTCTTTTCCGTGGCGTTCCTTTACTTCCTCATGTTCAAGACGATATTCGCCGGGGTGATGGTCGCGGTCATCGGAATTCTCCTCTTTTTGGAGCAGAGAAAGTCCTCGAACGTCGACCTCGCGTTCTTTAAAATCAACATACTCGTCGGGTTTTCCGTTTTTCTTTTCGTCCTCGCTGGGATATACTTACCCTGATTATGCGAACAATCGTAGGCTTTACCGGCGCATCGGGCGTCGCATACGGGGTTGAGTTCCTGAGGCGCTGCCCAGACGACAAATTCCTCATTTCCAGCAAGTGGGGGAAACACGTTTTAAACGAAGAGCTCGGCCTCAAGCTCGAAGAGCTCCGCCCGTGGGTGAAGGACATTTACAGCGATTCGGACCTTGCCGCCCCTTTTTCTTCGGGCAGTAACCACTTCGATTCCCTGGTCGTAATCCCCTGCTCCGTATCCACGCTCGCCAAGATAGCGAACGGTATCGGCGACACGCTCATCACGCGCGTGGCGCAGGTGGCCCTGAAGGAGAGGAGACGCCTCGTGATCGCTCTCAGGGAAACCCCGCTCAGCTCCATCGCGCTCGAAAACGCGCTCAAGCTGTCGCGCGAGGGGGCTATCATAATGCCGATAAGCCCGCCGCATTATCTAAAGGCCGAGACCGTGAGCGACCTCATAGAGGGGTACGTGGACAAGGTGCTTAATGTTATAGGCGTCGAGACGGGTAACGGCTGGAAACAGGGGGAGCTCGACTAGGGCGTCCTTACACGGATAATTTATCCGAATCTTGTATCTTCGATTTCTTAACCGGCTCAGTAGACTTTTAAGCGATAAATAATCAGGCTTTAACGGATTGGTGTCTGCGAATGGCTAAAAAACAGTTTCTCGATCTCCAGGAATTTATAAACTATCTCGATGCGATCGGCGACCTGAAGAGGGTGAAGACCGAGGTCGATTCCGACCTCGAAGCGAGCGAGATAGCCGACAGGGTGATCAAGGAAAAGGGACCGGCTCTCCTGTTCGAAAACGTGAAGGGCGCTTCGTTTCCCCTCGCGATGAACCTCTTCGGGACCGAGGAGCGTGTCGAGCTCGCGCTCGGAAGAAAGCGAGGGAGGTGGGCGAAGAACTCGTCGAGCTTTTTCACAGGATGAACCCGCCGTCCCTTAAAACATTCTTTTCCATACTACCCAAAGCCTATAGTCTTCTTTCAATGAGAACTAAAGCCGTTAGCAGCGGCATATCGCAGGAGATAGACGAGAAGCCCGATCTGGGGAAGCTGCCTGTCATTAAATGCTGGCCGCTCGATGGAGGGAAGTTTATCACCCTCGGCCTCGTCCTGACGCAGGACCCCGTTTCGAACAAACGGAACCTCGGAATTTACAGGATGCAGATATACGACGAGAAGACGACGGGCATGCACTGGCACCCGCACAAGGGCGGGGCCGCCCACTACCACGAGGCCGGGAAGCTCGGAAGGGAGCTGGAAGTAGCAGTCGTTCTCGGCGGCGACCCGAAGATGATATTCACCGCCATAGCGCCGCTCCCGGAGGGGATGGACGAGATAGCCTTCGCGAGCTACCTCAGGGGCAAGCCTATTCCGATGGTGAAGGGAAAGAGCATATCGCTGCCCGTTCCGGCGAACGCCGAATTCGTCATAGAGGGAGTCGTGCCGCAGAACGAGCTCAGGGTCGAAGGGCCGTTCGGCGACCATTTCGGGCATTATTCGATGGAGGGCGATTTCCCCGTCTTTCACCTCAGCCGCATTACACACAGGGCGAACGCCATTTATCCCGCTACCATCGTTGGCAAGCCGCCGAAGGAGGATGTATTTCTTGGTATGGCGGCGGGGGATATGTTCTCCCCGCTTACCCGCATAATACATCCGGAGGTGAAGGACATGTGGGCCTATCCCGAGGCCGGGTTTCACAACCTCCTCGTCGTATCCGTTGACGAGCGCTATCCGAAGAACGGCATCAAGGCGATGCTGTCTCTCTGGGGGACCGGGCAGCTCCTCCTGACGAAGGTGATGATCACCGTTTCGAGCGACGTTAACCCGCGGGACTGGGACGCCGTGCTAATGGAGATTGGGCTTAACTACGAGCCGGAAGAGGACGTTCTCATGATACCGTGGGCGCCGCTCGATACGCTCGATTTTACGAGCGGAAAGCTCAACGTCGGGAGCAAGATGGGCATAAACGCTGTCAGAAAGCCCGCGTCCGGCAGGAAAGCCCGGAAGCTGCCCGATACCGTGCCCGACCCGAGGGCGAAACACCCCGAAATCATGGACTGGAGGCTCCTGAAGGGAGGGATTTTAGCTGTAAAGCTTGACAAGAACCCCAAAGAGATGTTAAAAAAGCTCTTTGAGACGCCGGGTTACGAGGATGTTCGGATAATCGCCGCTGTCAGCCCCGACATAGATGTCCACGATAACACGGAGCTTATATGGGGGATATTTACGAGGTTCGACCCGTACCTAGACCTCGTGTTCGAAAGGACCGAGCTCAGGGGCCCGCGGTTGTTTACGGGGGCCGTATGGGTATAGATGCGACTATAAAAAACTGGTATCCTGCTGTGATAGAAATGTCGGAGGACGTCAGGGAGGCGGTTACTGAAAGATGGAAAGAATACTGGAAGATATAGAAAGACTCTGTTTCGACAAGAACCTGCTCCCGATAGTTGAAAAGGTTGCGAACGAAGAGCGCCTCAGCTTCGACGACGGGCTTACCGTTATGGGCAGCCTCGATATAAACACCGTCGGGATGCTGGCCGATTATGTCAAGCGGAAGAGGGCGGGGGACAAGGTTTATTTCGTCGTTAACAGGCACGTCAATCCGACGAACATCTGCGCCATTTCGTGCAGGTTCTGCGCCTTCGGCACGACGAAAAAGTCGGCGAACGCTACGAGATGTCTCACGAGCAGATCCTTTCCCTCATAAACGACGACATCAGGGAAGTGCATATCGTCGGCGGGCTTCATCCGGACTGGAAGTTCGACCACTACCTCGACATCATAAGGCTCGTTAAGAACAATTTCCCGAAGACGCACGTTAAGGCATTCACTGCTGTGGAGATAGACTGGTTTACCGAGATCACCGGCAAGGGGCTCGAGTACGTTCTCGAAACCCTGAGGGAAGCCGGCGTGGATGCCCTTACAGGCGGCGGTGCGGAGATACTCCATCCGGACGTGCGAAAAAAGATATGCGCGCCGAAGACGATAGCCACACGCTGGGAAGAGATACACAGGCTCGCTCATTCGATGGGCATTCCGACGAACGCCACGATACTCTACGGGCACATCGAGGAGCCGTTCCACATAGTCGACCACCTCGACAGGCTGAGGAATATAGAGGACGATTCCCCGGGATTCTTCGCCTTCATCCCGGTGCTTTTCCAGCCTGAAAACACGGGTCTGAAGAAGCAGGTGAAATTTTTCCCGGCTTCTTACGACCTCAAGGTTCACGCACTCGCGAGGCTTTACCTCGACAACTTCCCGCACATTAAATCCTACTGGATCACGCTAGGGGAGAAGATGGCGCAGGTCGCCCTTCATTACGGATGCTCCGACGCCGACGGCACGATAATGAAGGAGAAGATCATCCACGACGCGGGAGCGCCTTCCGAGCTCGGCCACACACGTGATTTCATGGTTAACATGATAAAGAACGCGGGGTTCATTCCTGTCGAGCGCGACGCCCTTTACAATGAAGTGAGGGTGTACAACTAAGGCGCGCGGAGACGGGCGGAAACCGTCGAGCTACATTGCCGTGTTAATTCTCGTCCGTGCATTTGAGGATCGATCATTCGATTGCCACGCAAGAGTTAGAATTTTTATCCCTACGTAGCGCCGGGCTTGATTACACTCATTTTCGCACCGAACAAGCTAAAATTTCAAACCTCCCTATGTCGTAAAACGCACTATGTGCGTGCAATCAATTACCAACTCAAAATTTCCCTTGAAAAGGGTTCCGTTTTGATTAATCCTTTTTAGAGATACAGCGGGGGCATAACTATGAAACATATGAGAGCGCTTTCCATAACTGCAGTATTCGCAATTCTAATAGCGGGCGGAATTTTTCTAACAGGCAGTGAAGAGGCGGAGTCGCAGCAGCCTCAGGAATTCTCTTATGCTGCGCCTGGCCTCGGGCAGGACACCTACTCATCCTCCGATTTCACGGCGGGCTCTGTTATCGAAATCGCGCAGTCGAGCTGCGGCAGCGACACATGCTCCGCGGACCAGTGCTGCTGCCTCAACACCGAGACCGGCTCACAGTGCTGCAGGCCTAACACCAGCGGCAACTGCGTCGAGTCGTGCAAACGCGGAAGCCCCTGTTAAGCCGCTCCGTGTAACCGAACAACCGGCACAGGCAGTTCAATCGCATTACTATCGGGTGCTTTATGGCTTTAGTAATGGCAATGCAGTTCGGGGATCGTATTTGCATACTCTCCGATTCCATGATTTCCAGCTCAGCCTTAGTCGACGACGAAGTAATCCCCGGCCAGCTCAAGACGGTCGTCCTCAATAAAGAGATCGCCGTTTCCTATTCCGGCCCCGCGGACAAGGCTGTCGGAAAGATACGCGAAATAAGAAACGACCTGGCGGAAAGGGTGTACTTCGAAGAGGTTCTCGAATCGCTCTCGGAGTTCACGGGGAACGAGGGCGAGAACGTGGACTTCATCGTCTCTTCCCACATATCCATTCCGAAGCTCTACAAGATATCCGCCGGCGAGATCCATTACGGCCTCGAAATGTACTGGATAGGTAACGCCGGGGCGGTGTCGCGCGTCTTAAAAGAGATCGAAAAGGGAGAGCCTGTTACCGGCTCGCTGCCCCGAGGCATGACGGCGGAGGAAAAGAGGTTCAGGGAGGCGTTCAAAAAGGTTGTGAGCGGGCGGAACGTGCCGCAGGCCGGCGGGCTCGTTTTCGACTGCATCGGCTCCAGGGACGGATATTATTACAACACCGACGCCGGGGTTCACACGGGGAGCGGGATGTCGATAGGTATCTCCTTCGATTACGCGCCGGGGCAGGACTACCGGAATCCGGGGAGCGAGCTCAGCCTCGTTTCGCCGAACGGCAAGAGCCTTCCTCTCGCCGGGGCATACTTCGAAGAGAGCCACATGGGCTATATATACTCTCCGCTCGATCCTCAGCTGGGCGGGAACAGGCCCGGAAGCCCGGAGATGGTGTATCCTGTGACGCTCCAGGGGTTCGTCAGCGAAGTGGAAAGGTGCGCCGCGAGGCTGGAGCAGTACCTCGGGAGATGATTTACGTGCCTTATATTCATGCGCGCCGCCGAAACCCGCATAATTTTGAGTTAAATATTCAAAATCGCCTGATTTGCCCTTGAAAAGAGGAAATTAATGCTTATCCTATCCCTGATAACGTTTAAGGCATGGGGTGAATTTTAAATGATCAATACTGAAAATCTCGACCACACTGGAACCAAGTTTTCGCGAAGCATATACCTCGGGCAGATCAAGAGAACCACGCTCAATAAAGCCGTCGACGACCTCAGCGAAAAGGAGCAGGAGCAGTATTCGAGCCTCTCCCGGCAGATGAAGTGGGGCAAGGAGAACGGCTACAACCTCGTGCTTACCCGCGACAGCGACGAGATCGACTGCTGGATGATAAGAGACACGTCCATGGACGACCTCAACCCGCTCTTCAAAAAGACCATCCTCGAAGTTTTCTGATACGATAAACGTAAAAACCGACGGAACATCTGCCTGCGGCCTGTGGCCGACGGGGGCGGCTTGTTATTGTCTTTTTCGATTTGACGGCCCGATAGGTAAGCCTGCGCTTAATTAATTTTACTTTGCCGGGCCGATTTGTTATTCTAAAATTCAGGGGCTCACCGACTGCGGCGCCTCATTACGGAGTGTTAATCATGGATGCTTACGCTGAAATAATCGAGAGCCTCAAGGCCAAGAAAATAGAGCTCGAAACCAGGCTTGGGAGAATAGAAACCTCCCTCAGAAAGACCCACGACAGGGATTGGGACGAGCAGGCGCAGGAGCGCGAGAACGAGGAGGTCGTCGAGGCCCTGGACGAGAGCATCCGGACCGAGCTCGACCAGATCAACGCCGCGCTTTCGATGGTCGACAGGGGAGAGTACGGCGTATGCGTCATGTGCGGCGATCCCATACCAATCGGCAGGCTGGAAGCCCTGCCGTATACCGACCGCTGCGTCGTCTGCGCGCGGGAATCCGAATAACCGGCCGGGAAAATCTCTCCGGCCGATATCGGGAGCCGAAACCCCTCAAAAGCCCGGGATTGTTAAGCGGAAGTTAACTTTTTTGACCTCAATCCGCTTTCGGTTTATAAACTTGGGAGCGCGGCCGGACGGGTTCATTACCGCCCCGCTCGGAGGCTTATCAAGATGGAAATGACCGTCATAAACGCTGACGACGAGCTCACTCACATAAAGCTGGAGGGAAGGGTCGACCTCGATACGATCGGCGACCTCGACCGCGAATTCACGAGACAGACAGTTACCCGCAGGAAGGACGTCATCGTCGACCTTTCGGACGTCGATTACCTTGCATCGATAGGCCTCAGGATGCTCATTACAGCCGCAAAGGCGCTTAACAAATTCGGCGCGCGCATGGTGCTTCTGAATCCCCATCCGGACGTCGAGGACGTCCTCAGGACGGCCGGCTTCGACAAAGTTATGCCCATCGAGCACGACCTCGAGAGCGCCCTCGAAGCCCTGAAGGCGCCGGTCTGAGAAGACCGGTACGAAACAGCGCCGGATATGGAAACTAAAGCAGCCGGACCCGATACAGCACAAGTCCCCGCGCCGCGCGCGACCGTCCTCGTCGTCGCGAGCGACCCCGGGCTGAGGCTTCTCGTCAGTCAGAAATTCAGAAGAGAGATAAGGGAAAACGAGCTTGCGTTCGTCTTCGCGGAGGACGGCGCATCGGCGCTCAAAACCCTGGGAAGGAATGATGTCGACGTCGTCGTGACGGACGTTCAGCTCCCCGGCACCGACGGACTGACTCTCCTATCTGATCTCAAGAGATACTTCCCTAATATAAGGTCCGTCATAATCTCGGCGTACGGAGACATGCGTACGATCAGACGCGCTCTTAACCTGGGCGCGTTCGATTTCCTGACAAAGCCCATAGACCTCGACGACCTCGGAGTGACGATACTCAAGACAGTCGAGGAATCCCTCACCCTCAAGAATGCTGTCAGGGACAGGGAGCGCCTCACGGCGATAAAGCAGGAGCTTGACGTCGCCCGCAGGATCCAGCTCTCGATGATCCCGAGAACGTTCCCCGCATTCCCGGGCATAAAAGAATTCGACGTATACGGCGACATAAAGACCGCCCTCGACGTCGGGGCGATTTTTACGACTTCAGCCTTCTGGAAGGCGGCAGGCTGTATTTCGCCATCGGCGACGCCTCGGGGAAGGGTGTCCCGGCCGCGCTTTTCATGGCCGTTACGAGAACGATGATCAAGCCGACGCCGTTAAGGGCCACCCTCCCGACAAGTGTCTTTCCGAAGCCAACAGGATACTCTGCATGGAAAACGAGTTCTCGATGTTCATCACGGCGTTCTGCGGCATGCTCGACATCGGGACGGGCGAGGTTTCATACTCCAACGGCGGCCACAAGCTGCCGTTCGTGCTGAGGGCGGGGGAGAGGTGGAGACCATGCCGACCACGGACGATCGCGCTCGGGGTTCTCGAAGACGATTCGCTTTACGGCATAGGCAGGATGAAGCTCGATCCCGGAGACACCATATTCCTCTACAGCGACGGGGTGACGGAAGCTATGAACAGAAATCTCGAATTGTTTACGGACAAGAGGCTCGCGAATGTTTTGGCAGGCGCGGATACGGACACTCCAAAGGATGCGGTAGAAGCCGCTCTCGCCGCCGTGGATGTATTTTCCGAAGGGTTCCTCCGGCGGACGACATGGCGCTTCTAGCCATAAGATATAATTAATCGATGCCTTCCGATCTAAATATCCGGCTCAGGAACAACTTCGGCGAGCTGGCGGCGCTTAGAGAAATGCTCAAGGAATTCTGCGAGTCGCAGAGCCTGCCGCAGAGCGGGATATTCGCCGTTATGCTCTCTCTCGACGAGCTCCTGACGAATATTATTTCTTACGCGTGGGAAGATAAGCTCGATCATTCGATCTCGATAAGGGCGAGGTGCGGCGACGGCTTCGTGGAAATCGAGGTTGAAGACGACGGGAAGCCCTTCAACCCTCTCGAATACGCGCCGCCCGATCTGTCCTCACCCATCGAAGAGCGCCACATAGGCGGCCTCGGCATACACCTGATTCAAACCTACATGGACGAAATCTCGTACAAGCGGGAAGGGGGCTTGAACTGCTTCTTATGAGGAAGAGGGTGTAGATTGATGGATTGATCTGGAAATATACTCCTAAACCATATATCCTATAACGATTTTCAAATATAATTTAATGAAATAAACAATGGAAATAATCGTAATACTCATCTTTATTATTGTTCTCGTTTATGCGCTTTCTTCATCTTCAGCCAAACGAAAAGACAAATCTTCTAAACCATCTTCTCAATACACTGTACAACAGGTCTCTTTCGATGTTCAACAAAGACAGCCCTATACTGCGGATGCGGGCAAGCTTTGGATAGCTCAGAATCAGCCGGTAACTGTCTCGGGTTATCAAATCGACGGCGGTCTGATTTATGTTGGGGAGGAGTTAGGCTCGGTAAGAAATCCTTATTCTCCTGATCCGGCGCTCATAAATCCTACACTAAAGGTAAATAAGACACATCCCGACCATTCGGGTTATTCCATGACTTGCTGGCCTTCTTATAATGACATTACGCCTGAAGCGCGGGCCGCGTATCTCGACTGGTTATCGGCGGGAAGGAAAAATCCGACGGCATACATAGGATATGTGTTTTTGTTTTTTATGGTCTGGAGCGACGTCTTTTGATAGATTCCGATACATCTGAAAAGGCAAGGAGCGAGGCCGCAGTAATTATCTCCGAGGTGGAAAAACTGCTCGATATCTATGGTTATGATAGCTCGTTCAACGGTTATGCCTCGAGCTTTCTGGGTATAGCACGGTTGAAGTTCCAAACCGGTGACGATTTTACTGTTTATAAAGAAGAAGCGTCGGATGGGGCGAATATCCTCTCAGTTTTAAAATTGCGTTGGCTCGGCTTTCTAAAAATAGACAACCAATTCCTTCGAGTCATGCGCTGTTATGGGCTGAATATCATCCAGAAGTCTATTTTCGCACCCCAGCGCAACGCTGCCGTGAGGAGTTCGGAAAACTATTTGATATTCGGTATAGGGGAAAATTTGGGGAAGGCCTGGTTATAGAACCGAACAAGTCATATTTAAAGATCAACTACCAACCCGCTTCCAGTTCTATTTATCCTATATCATATGAACTAAAGGATTTGCCGGATCTTACGCGTCTTTCAAAACCAATTTCCCAAATCCGTGGAATTATAGACCAATGCACGGAAGAGCTTAATTCCTATAGCCGCTTCGTCGGTAGAAAGCCGGAAGAGAAGTCGAGCTTATCAGCCATTTCTCTTCTTCCAAAGGAATTGATAACCCAGATGGATTTGGGAAATGTCGCTTCACTCAGAAGCTTGGCGCAGAATTTATTAGAATCTCAGGAGACAGTGGAGCTGCCGGCCCGGGAGCTTCTAAATCTTATGGATATTACCGGCGATAAAGCGCTTTCTAAATCCGACTGCGTTTCTATTGCACAGATGCTTGGAATCCTGGGATACGGAATAGAACCCGATATCAGATTTGGCGACAGTAGAATCGACCCTGCCGGTAAAGCCGTGTTGTTCTCATTGGACGAGAACGAGCCTCGAACCCCGGGACCTTCTTATAAAGCCGCTTCCGCTGCACTTCACCTCGCGGCGACTATCTGTGCTGCTGACGGCTCTGTTTCAGAAGCCGAAGAGCTCCACCTCGAAAGGCACCTGGAATCTTCCATGCACTTGTCTCAACCCGAGCGGAAGCGTCTCAGAGCTTATATGAAATGGCTTGTTCTGTCTTCCCAGGGGTTTTCATCTCTCAGAAAATATATAACCTCGCTCGACGACTTATCCAGAAAATCTATCGGATTTTTTCTCATCAACGTCGCCTATGCGGATGGCATTGTCGACCCAGATGAAATTAAAACACTGAAAAAGATTTACAAGCTTCTCAAGCTCGATGAAGACACTATATACTCCGACATTCATTCTATACAGTCAGGGGGCTCTACTGAGCCTGTGACTGTTCAGAAAGCCTCGCCGGATCATGTCGAATATCCCATACCCGAGAGGGCTTTTTCCGCTCCGGAGGCAGGCGATCGTACCCTGGTTTTGGATCACGATGTTATTGAAAAAAGAAGACAAGATACACAGCGAATACATATACTTCTCAGCGATATTTTTTCTCAGGAAGATGAGCAGGTAATGAATGAAGCTCAGGATACAGCTCAATCTGGCGGAAAAGCACAAACAGTTTTCGGACTCGATGAATCTCACGGCGGACTCGTAAGAGAACTGGCTGTGCAGAGTTATTGGTCGAGGGAAGATTTCGAGCGGCTCTGTGACAAATACGTCCTCATGCCGGACGGGGCAATGGAAACTATCAATACAGCAACATATGATCTGTTCGATAATCCGTTCATAGAGGAAGATGAGGGAATAGAAATAAACCCGGATATAGCCAAGGAGATTGCGGAATGACTAAAATAAAGAAAATTCGCTCGAAAGAAAGAGACGCCGTCATACAGTCGCTTCGGGCCGGTGTTGTTCCGAGGGTCGGCATACATCACATTCAGGTAGGAAGGGTTAAAGAAGTTCAAGCTCTTCTGGACGATATAGACAGGGTTTCTGACGGCGGTTCCGCCATTCGTTTTATCATTGGAGATTATGGATCGGGAAAGACCTTTTTTCTTTACCTGGTAAAGACAATAGCCATGGAAAAAGGACTGGTATCCGCGCAGGCCGACATGACGCCAGACCGCCGTATACACGCTACCGGCGGGCAGGCAAGAAACCTTTATGCCGAGCTTATGCGTAATCTGTCCACCCGTACGAAATGGGATGGCGGGGCTTTGCCGAGTGTCGTCGAAAGGTTTGTCGGTACCGCGGTTCAGGAATCGAAAGAGAACGGTAACCGAGTCGAATCGATTATCCAGGACAGGCTGCAAAAGCTTTCCGAGATGGTAGGCGGCTATGATTTCGCCGAGGTTGTCGCTGCATACTGGAAAGGTCACGATACGGATAACGAGCAGTTGAAATCCGATGCCGTAAGATGGCTCCGTGGGGAATTCTCTACTCGTACAGATGCCAGAAATGCCCTTGGGGTCAGAACCATAGTCGATGATTCTAACGTCTATGATTATTTGAAGCTGATGGCGCTTTTTATAAGACTGTCCGGATACAAAGGACTTATCATTGGGCTTGACGAGATGGTGAATCTCTACAAGCTTTCAAACACCAAAGCACGGAATTCGAATTACGAGCAGATACTTCGTATCCTGAACGACAGCCTGCAGGGTATGGCGGGCGGCCTGGGATTCCTGATGAGCGGCACGCCTGAATTTCTTATGGATACGAGAAGAGGGCTATACAGTTACGAGGCGCTCCAGTCGCGACTTGCGGAAAACGTATTCGCCACAGCCGTAGACATCGTCGACTATAATAACCCGGTTCTTAGATTGGCGAACCTGTCTCCAGAAGATCTCTATTTGCTTTTGTGCAATATCCGGCACGTCTTCGCAGAGGGGGAGCCCGATAAATATCTGGTTCCAGACGAAGCACTTAAATCATTCATGGCTCATTGCTCGAACCGCATTGGCGACGCATACTTCAGGACTCCGAGGAATACAGTCAAGGCATTCGTCGACATGCTATCGGTGCTCGACCAGAATTCTCATATCACCTGGGACAGGCTGGTAGAGGATATAAATATCGACTCGGACAGTAACCCGGACCTTGAACCTCTGCCGTACGGGGATAACGATGAGGAAGAAGGCGGTCCTGACGGCTCTATGGGAGAAGGAGACGTTGACGATGACCTCAAAACCTTCAAGCTCTGACGACGCGAATACCGACGGATCCAATTCATTCGCTTTACTGCATACCAAGGTTCAGAGCTGGATTTACAAGCAGGGTTGGAAACAGCTGCGCCCAGTCGGGGAGAGACGTGTTCAGGAGATGGTGCGGCCCGGCCCAGATGTATATGAAGACGAGCGACCAGAAGTGAATTATCGAGAGCTTGTAGCTGTAAATGGGCCTGTTCGCGGCCTTGGGGACGTAGTAATACATGAGCCCGAGGAAGGGAGTCGTCAGGAAGAACGCGACGGCGTTATGACCGTACCACCACTGAACCAGCGCGTCCTGAGCTCCGGCATAGACGGGGTAGCTCTTTAAGAGAGCGACCGGTATCTCTATAGAGTTCACGATGTGAAGCACGGCGACCGTGATGATAGTCGCGATGTAAAACCATATCGCGACGTAGAGGTGTTTCACGCGCCTTATCGCTATCGTGCCGAAGTAGTTTACAGCGAAGATGACCCAGACGAGCGCTATGGCGACGTCGAGCGGCCATTCGAGCTCGGCGTATTCCTTACCGTGCGAGTAACCGAGCGGGAGCGTGATAAGAGCGCCGACGATTATTAGCTGCCAGCCCCAGAAATGAATCTTGCTGAGGACGTCTGAATACATACGCGTTTTCAAGAGCCGCTGCGTCGAGTGGTACATGCCGGCGAATATGATGTTGCCGCCGAACGCGAATATCGCGGCGTTCGTATGAAGCGGCCTTATCCTGCCGAACGTGAGCCACGAGGTGTCCAAATTGGCGGGCCAGTAGGCAAGCTGGAGCGATC
>ENA-OONB01000025-OONB01000025.1-viral-metagenome-genome-assembly--contig:-NODE-25-length-13811-cov-6.681818_pt1 | contig 13811 bp, 15 predicted proteins | sample MGYA00245309_ERZ501080 | MGnify/ENA primary metagenome ERZ501080 (study PRJEB25959, sample SAMN05341348) | viral metagenome | host: human-associated | place: USA: California | collected 2014-04-21 | study... | reverse complement strand
AAAAAAAGAGCTTGCCAGTTCGTCTGGCATAATGCGATCAAAAAGAACGTGGCAGCAGTTCAGGAGGCTGCGTCAGCTTACACTGCGGAACGGGAAGAATTGATCCGCAGATACGCCAAGAAAGATGAAAATGGTGAGATTATGACGGAAGACGACTGCTATATCATGGAAGACAAAGAAAGATTTGGGAAGGATATGAGTGAACTTCTGAATATTGAGACCGAGGTGGAGATTCATACTGTTTCCATCTCAGTAGTCGAGAAATGTGACGAAGATCCGAAATATGATTCACTGACCATGGCTGAACTGGATGTCATTGATTTCATGCTGACAGAGTAAGGAGGTGGTCCTGTGTATCAGTCAACAACAGCATTTGGAACCTTGATACAGCAGGATTCCAGAACATTTAAGTGTTTACTCACTTATGGAGAAACATCCATCACAACCGTACGAAGTATCAAATTTACTGGAGGTTCTGAAGGAGAAGACGATTTTTCTCTGGGTTCTACCATGTCACAGTACATAGAAGTGACGATTCCTGGCAAAGGACTGGTAGTTGAAGGAACAGAAATGCTCCTTCAGATTGGTATGGACGTGAACGGAAAAACAGAATATATCCCCATGGGATATTTTACAGCAGGAAAGCCCAAAAAAGCGGATGATCAGATCACGTTCACGGCTTACGACCGTATGATGAACACAGAGCGGACGTTTTCCATGAATGGCACAACTACAAATACAGTGGCAGTACTAAAGCAGATTGCGGATATCACAGGTGTTCCTGTAGTGACATCCGGATTAATTGCGATATCCATAAAAGTGCCGAAAGGATATAGCTGCAGGGAAGTCCTTTCTTATGTGGCGCAGCTTTATGGGGCGTTTGCGGTTTGTAACCGTATAGGTCAGATCGAGCTACACACCTATGTGGATTCAGCATATAAAATAGGAGCAGGACGGTACTGGGGAAACTTTGAACATAACGATTATGCTTTTAATGTGACTAGACTGGTGTGCACCACCGGAGAGGATAAGAACGGAGCAAGTATTTCGATAACTGCAGGTTCTGGAACAAGGAGCATATCACTGTCAAATCCGTTTATGACACAGGCAGTACTCAACAAGATTCTGGCATCCTTCAAAAATTTCTCCTATATGCCAGGTACATTGAAAATGCTGGGAGATCCACGATTGGATCCTTGGGATATCCTGACTGTAGCAGATCTGTCTGGAAACACATATAAAGTTCCTATCATGAAACTGGAGTGGGAGTATGATGGAGGTCTTACTTATTCAGTTGAGGCAGTTGGCCTGTCAGAAGAAGAAACCAATGCAGATTATAAAGGCCCACAGACAAAAGAAATGGAACGGTATTATGCACAGTTGGTAATGATTGACAGGGCGATGATCAACAAACTGGATGTGGAAACTGCAAAAATCACGTATGCATCTATTAAGGAATTGGATGTAGTTAAAGAGAATGTTGATAACCTTACAGCTAATAAAGCGGACATCAGAGATCTAACTGCAGCAACCGGTCGAATTGATAATCTGGAATCAAAAAACATTCAAACCGATAAGCTCATTGCCGGTAAAGCAGATATCACAGATCTAACCGCAGCAACCGGTCGTATTGATAATCTGGAATCAAAGAATATTGAGACAGATAATCTCGTTGCCAAAAAAGCAGATATTGATCTTGCGAATGTGAATAATGCATGGATCAATAAAGGTGTTCTCAAAGATGGCTCCATTGGCTCAGCAGCAATCCATGAAGGAGCTGTAACAAACGCTAAGATTGCTGATGCGACGATTGAAGCAGCGAAGATCAAGTCTATCAATGCAGATTCTATTGTAGCCGGTACGATTAAGACAGAGCGCCTTATCATCACCGGTCCGGATGGTCAGGACTCTATTGTCAAAGCAATCAACATCGCAAATGGCGTATCTGAGGCAGAAGCGAATGGTCAGAAGATCCAGGCCGCTTCTATAGATGTCGTTGATCTGTCTGCATTCCAGGCTAAGATTGCCCAGTTTGATATGAGTCAAAATGCCATCTATAGTGGCAAGCTGGCTATTAATGATCCGACAAGCGGTGTTTATATTTCCACCACCGGGCTTGGGCTTGGTGACGGAGCTCTTACAAGTAAGAAAGAATCGCCAATTCAGATGTATGCCGATGGTATATTTAAGCTTAAAGGCAAGAATTCATCGTTGGAATTCAATCCAGTGATAGATATATTAGATATTAATGTCAGCAAATTCCGGATTGGTTCAAAAGAAGCAGCCACAGTAGATAATACAGTCAAATCAACACTCGAACAGTTTTATTCATCCACATCCCCAACATCATTAGTTGGTGGTTCATGGAGTAATGATCAGCCACATGGACAGAGGGTAAGTATATTTGGAGACGAAATTTCGTAACCTATGGAGATGATCGTACTGAATTCACGCCTTCTGAAAACGGAGTATGTATAACCGGTAATACCGGAGCCCAGGGCGCTCGTGGTCCACAAGGTGTCGCCGGACCCAAAGGCGAAACTGGCGCTCATGGACCGCAAGGTGAAACTGGACCTCAGGGACCGCAAGGTGACAAAGGAGCTACCGGACCACAGGGACCGACTGGACCTCAGGGACCGACTGGACACAGGGCCGACTGGGCCTAAAGGGGAAACAGGGAGTATTGGTATAAGCGTAAGTAAAAATACGAGGTATTATATTCTTCAGTCTTCAACGACAGCACCGTCCAAACCAAGTGATGGTAGCGCCATTGGATCTAATTGGAGTAAAACAGAACCATCGTATACCTCAGGATCTACCAGTACATTATATTTCGTCGATCAGACTGTGATGTCAAACGGAACTATTAAATATTCCGACGTTTCAAAATCATCCAGCTATGAAGCTGCTAAAGAAGCTTGGAATAAGGCTAATAGTGCCCAGAATACAGCAAATATTATCAATAATAATTTAAACAAATTAACCGGTGATTCGTCTAATTATTCACAGCTTAACGACGCATCGGCTTCTTATTGGGATTTCACAGTAGATGGAACAGCGGATGGACATTGGTATACATCGAAGAACCCGCGACGAGATCAATTTATTTCAGACAATTTTGATTGTTATGGCTCTAAGAAATTCAGAATTCAGTTTGAAATATCAACGTCGCTACAAGCTAATACAACGAATTCTACAACCACTATTACTAAAGGATATGTCGGAACTGCTATTGGCATATATTGTTTCGATGATAATGGTACCAGTGCCGGAATCGTATATTCAACAAGAATTACTGCCAGTGCAAATGCTCCAGTCGTAGTAGTGGATTCTATCGTAGAAACAGTATCGACGACGAGGAAATTTAGAGTATTTCTTCAGACTGAAGCTTGGAATAATTTTAGCGGAACATTAAAAGTTCGAAAAATTAGAGTTACTGCATTGGATAGTCTTGCATCAGTAGACGTAGAATATTATCTATCTACATCTCAAACGTCCCTATCGGGCGGCTCCTGGTCCACCACAGCTCCGACATGGGTGAACGGTAAGTACATGTGGTCCAGGACTGTAAAAACCGATGGTGCTGGTAACAAAACATATTCGCCAAGTCAAAATGGAGTTTGTATAGCTGGAGCAAAAGGTGATACTGGACCACGTGGTCCACAAGGTGCTACAGGCGCAACGGGGCCACAAGGCGCAACGGGGCCACAAGGCCCAACTGGACCTAAAGGAGATAAAGGGGCAACTGGTGCTCAAGGTCCTACAGGAGCGTCTGGCAAAGGGATTAAATCCACAGCTATAACATATCAATTATGTGCATCACAGACCACTGCACCGACGGGAACGTGGCTTGGATCGCCGCCTGCTATAGATATCTTCAAACCATTTTTATGGACAAGAACTGTTACCACCTACACAGATAACACAACGTCAACAGCATATAGCGTAAGTAATACGTCAAATAATGTAAGGATACATTCCGTGCCTGGTAACGGTAACACTAACCTGTATGTTAAATTCGCCACGTTGACTATAGTATCACAATATATCAACACTCCTATAACATTCAAACTTGTTAGTAGGGGATGGGAAACGTCAAACGTTCAGATAATGTTCAAATCCATCAACAATATCGACCCTGGCTTGGATTGGTTTCGAGCTGACGGTACAGTGCCATTATGGATAAAGAAATCGGGCACATCAAAATGGGATTTATACATGCAAAAAAACGAACCGTGGGGCAGCTGTAATATTTATAGTTTCTTTATGTCAGATAGTTTTGCTTACGTCACATGGACTACCGATCAAGTAGCAGCAATTCCGAATGGAGCTGTAAAAGTAGCTTTATTATCGGCTGATGCAAACGCAATATCTCGTATCTCCGCAGCCGAAACTGAAATCTCAAATAACAAAAAGCAGATTGCTCTTAAAGCATCTCAAACGGAAGTCACTAATCTCAAAGGTGCACTTGGTGACTTGAGTGTGTATACCAATAAAAAGACTACGATGGTCCAAGATATTACGGGCTGGCAATATACATGGGATACCGTTATAAGCACTGATGCGGCTGAGATTGCTAGTCATAAAGACTATATTACTTTCGATAAAGGTAATATTATCCTTGGCGACTCCGCCAGTGCATCCAAACTTAAACTTACAAAAGATTCCATCCAGTTTAAAGGCACCAGCGACACTGCCATAAAACCAGATTCCGACGCAACTGCCTGGATCACAGGAAAGGTATTCCATATCAATTCCGGAGAGATTGAGAGCAGCTTGAAGTTTGGTAAAGTGCGCCTGAAGCCATCTGACAACAATACGCTGATTATCAGAGACCCAGACGACACCCAAGACATGGCGGAATTTGGTTCTGTTATAAAGATTGGCAAAACCAATGGTCGGAATGTGCAAATCGATACGGATGGATTGAAAGTATTTAGCTGGAGCAACACTATCGCGCACATTGGATATGGACCAGCCAACGTCGGAAACAATAAATATGCCGATCAGTCTTTTTATACCTTTGGTGTTAGAAAAAAAGGATCGTTAATTGGTGGTTTTTCAGTAGCGGAGGGTGACAATTCGACGGCGAGCGGTTATTGTGCACACGCAGAAGGAGCGGGCTGTGTGGCTAGTGGTGATCAATCACATGCGGAAGGATGTAACCCAATTGCGTCGGGACATGCCTCACATGCACAGGGAGTAAACACAGTAGCATCAGGATATTGCTCTTGCGCTGGTGGAGAAGGTTCAAAAACAACAGAGAGTCTTTCGTGTGCGATTGGAAACCATGTTATTGCAGCTTCTGCGAGCCAAACTGTTATTGGAAAATATAATACTCAGGATGCTTCAAATGCATATTCGTTAATTATTGGTAATGGTGGGTCTGATACAACTCGTTCGAATGCGCTCACTGTAGGATGGGGAGGAGACATCACTGCTCCTAAACTCACATCTAAAGCTGATTTATATTTTGGATTTGCTGGAGGGAATTCATTCAGACCATATTACACGAAAGGTAATTCCGCATCATTTAAAGTATGGCTAATGGGATATACAACATCTGGTATGGCAGAAGTGCTATTTTTCATGCCATTCTCAAGACCAATTATTGGCGCAAGCGGCGTGAGTGTATCAAGTGTCAACGGTCTTATCATACGTCAGAACAATAAATATCTGTATGGCAGTACGGCGACAGTATATGTGAAACCATCATCATATACTTCAGAAATTGTGGATGGAGGCCAAGGCGTAAACATCCGAGCCAAAATGCCGAACACTACTAATGTCACAAATAACACAGCGTGTGCTATCACGGCAAGTATAAAAATCACATTCAGCTAAAGGAGAATCAAAATGGCATTAAAAAAGAAGGTAATTCAGGACGATGGTATAACTACTGAATATCATCGCATCCTGTATGTATCCAATACTGTAAACAGTCATTGCTCTATTTCCGTGATTTCTCTGATTTCAGAAAAAATCAGGAAGAAACAACTTGCTGGAGAGATTCAGCAACCTTATCAGAAAATTGTCACCTATGAAACTGAGAAATTTAGCGATCTGAGTATCAAGGAAGCATATGAATATCTCAAAACCCTTCCGGAGTTCGAAGGAGCGGAAGATGTTTTCGAAGATAAGAATAACAGTGTTTGATTGAAAGGATAGAAAGGATTTATTTATGAAGATTAGAGCCGAGCCGTAACAGGCTTTTTTATTTTACAGAAAATTGCGCCGGCGCAACAGCGAAGAAAGGAAATAACAATGAACGAAAATCATATTAAAGCAATTTTTACAGCAATTTTTGCACTGATCAGCTCCATTCTCGGGGTACTGACAGTGCCGGTATTCCTGATGGTAGCCTGCAATGTCCTTGACTATGCTACTGGACTTATGGCATCTACATACAGAGCTGAAGATATCAATTCATACAAAAGCATTCGTGGAATCATGAAGAAAGTGAGCATGTGGCTTCTGGTGATTGTAGGAGCGATCATTGATCAGCTTCTTTTATATGCTTCCCAGACTGCAGGCATCACATTACCATTTACGTTCCTAGTAGCCTGCATTGTGGCAATCTGGATTATTTGCAACGAGATCATCAGTATCCTGGAGAATATCAAAGATATGGGAGTAACAATTCCAGCATTCCTGATTCCACTTGTAACACATGTAAAGTCTCAGGTGGAAGATAAAGTTAATATCAATCCAGAAAACGAGGATTCAGAGGGCGAGTGATCGTCCTCTTTTTGATTGAAAGGAGAAAACGATGAAAGAAATGGAAGTTTTTAAGAATGCAGAGCTTGGCTCAGTACGTGTTGTAATGGTAAACGAGGAGCCGTATTTTGTTGGAAAAGATGTGGCAGAGATTCTCGGGTATTCAAATGCCAGTAAAGCACTTGCCGATCATGTGGATGATGATGACAAACTCAATAACGAATCGTTATCGAGTTTAGGACAGCGTGGAGGATGGATTATTAATGAATCTGGTCTTTACAGCTTGATTCTTTGCAGTAAGCTCCCGTCAGCAAAACGTTTTAAAAAGTGGATCACATCTGAAGTATTACCTTTGATTCACAAACACGGTCTGTACGCCACAGACCAGGTGATCGACAACATCCTGAACAATCCGAATTTCGGCATCGAACTCCTTACAAGACTGAAAGAAGAACGTGCGGCCAGGGCAGAAGCAGAAAGAAAGAATGCCATCCTTATGCACGTAAACAAAACCTACACAGTAACTGAGATTGCCAAGGAGCTGGGATTGAGATCCGCAACACAGCTGAACAGGATCCTGGCAGAGAAGAAAATCCAGTATCAGGTAAATGGTACCTGGGTAATGTATTCCAGATACAGTGATCAGGGATATGAAGAGATCAAGCAGGAAGTCCTGGATTCCGGAAGGGTGATCTATCACAGACGTATCACCCAGATGGGAAGAGAATTCATCCTGAGTTTATTCCAGGCAGCAGCCTGAGAGAGGAGAAAAACATGTTAAAGATCATGGGAAAATCACAGGCCAGCATTGAACAGATGCGGGCTTATATCAGAAAGATGAATCCGAAGGTGTCCGATTCGGTCATAAAGATGATTCCATTATACATCACAGAAGGGGCAGCGGAAGGTGTCCGTGGTGATATTGCTTTTGCCCAGTCCTGTCTGGAAACCGGAAACTTCACATTCAGCGGATCGGCAGTAACACTTGCCCAGAACAACTTCTGCGGCATGGGCGTGCCCAGAACAGGTGTAAAAGGCAACAGCTTCAAGACGCCGACAGAGGCATCCGGGCCCAAATCCAGCACCTGCAGGCCTATGCTTCCACGAATCGGCTGAAGAACCGCTGCGTGGATCCACGCTATACATACGTCAACAGAGGCTGTGCGCCTTATGTGGAGTGGCTTGGGATCCAGGAAAACCCCAAAGGACAGGGCTGGGCAGCTGGCCGGAATTACGGCCAGAAAATCATCAGCATTTTGAATAGCATATTATCTATCAAGACATCAAAAACAGAAAAGGAGAGTAATACCATGAATATCAACACAAGCCTTATTAGTAACAATAACAGCTATGCAGGCCAGACACCGGCGTATATTGTAATTCACAATACAGATAACTATGCGAAAGGTGCAAATGCGAAAGCGCATGCAAAAGCACAGCATGATGGTAACTTTAAGGGATATTCCGCACATGTATATGTAGATGATACAGAAGCGTATCAGGCGCTTCCGTACAACCGTGGAGCATGGCACGTGGGCGTCAACTACGGCGGTCGGCTGTTCGGTACTGTCAACAACAGAAATTCAGTAGGAATCGAGATGTGCGTTCAGGCGGGCTATAACTACGAGAAAGCTTTCCAGAATACAGTCCAGGTGTGCAAACAGCTTATGAAACAGCTGGGAATCCCGGCAGACAGAGTTGTGCAGCATTATGATGTATGTGCAAAGAACTGCCCGTCAGCGATCCGTGCAAAAGGTGACTGGAACCGGTTCAAGCAGCTGATCGGAGCTAAGACCGCCACACCGACGGTAGATAAGTACTATCGCACAAGAAAGTCCTGGGCTGATAGCAAGAGCCAGATCGGAGCATACAAGAGCCTTGAGAATGCAAAGAAAGAGTGGAAACAGGGATACACCATCTATGACTGGAACGGAAAAGCAGTGTATCCGGTACAGACTTCAAAAAAGGCAGTAGTTCTGACGGGAAAGTTTGAGACCCAGCTTCCAATCATCAGGAAAGGGAATTCCGGCGTTGCAGTTTCTGTGCTGCAGTCTGTACTTGGTGTTACTGTGGATGGCAATTTCGGAGACGATACAGAAACATCCCTGAAAGTTTTCCAGAAAAACACAGGCGTAAAGGTAAGTGGAACCTGTGGTATTGATTCCTGGAAAAAGGTGATCGAACATGTGAAGGCAAACACAAAATAACTTCCTATTATAAAAAAGTCCGGCAGGTACCCACTGCCGGACGGATATTGTATCATCATTTATGTGCCAATGTGTAGGTACATAAAGGCTACCCACACTTACTTTTGCTGGATTTTCGGATAAATATCTAAAGTAAAAGAGATGTCATCGCCATTTTTCCATGTATTTTTTGCGTTTTTAGTATAAACAGCCTTTTCTATCAATTCACGGAGAAATCGGTTCTTTGTAGAGGTATCCCACGTCCAGTAATTTGCGAGAAGATCCTCGCACTTGGGAATAAAAGAGGAACGTTGAAACTGAAGTTCCTGTTCATGTTCAATTTCTTGCTTCAGAGAAAGAATTACTGCATCGCAGGCAGACAGCTCGGCAGCAGTAGCACGGGAGCGTTCAAGAAATTCTTCCGTGGAGTAAATTCCCTGTTCAAGAAGATCGTACTGCCTTTGTTTCCTTTTCTTTAAAATATCAATTTCTTTTAATTTTCCTTGAATCATTTTTTCTCTTTCAGAAATAGAAAGAGAATACTCCTGATCGGAAACACTGTTATTTAGTCTGTAGCCATCTACAAGCTCTTGGATTCCGTCAAGAAGAGCTTTTTCAACAAGAGGAAGCTTGCTGCTTATATTGCTACAAGAACTGTATGGGCACCGGATCAGATCACCCTGTCTTCCGTTAGGGGATTTACGAGTCATAACATGATCACATTTTCCACAACGAACAATACCGGCAAGAGGGTTACGAAGAACATGCAAAGAGTTAAGCGGCCGTGCAGGATTTTTGTTTACGATATCTTGAGCTTGCTGAAAGAGTTCCCTTGATACAATAGCAGGATGCCTGCCTTTGACAAGAATATAATCCTGAGCGAAAGGACGGGAGATAGTTATTTGCCCATCCTTTATATGCTTTACTGCTTTCCGACTGTTCCATCGTATCATTCCTTCATATACTGGATTTCTGAGAATTGCCTGCACACGAGAAATGGTCCATAGGCCACCATCCATGGTCTTGACTCCGGAATCATTTAATTTACGGCAGATCTTAGCCATTCCAATTCGTTCGCCGGATACTCCATGGACATATAAATTGAATATAAGCTTGACAATCTCTGCCTGGTCAGGAACAGGCTGCAGTGTCCATCCTTTTTCACCAACAAGTTTTACACGGGAATATCCATAAGGCGGCTTACTGCCGCAATATTTTCCTTCTTTTGCGGAAGATTCGCGACCCGCAGTGAGACGGCGGCGAATGGTCTTGTATTCACGCCGGGACATAAAAAGTCCGAATTCAAAATACTCTTCGTCGTATTCGTTGTTTGGATCGTAAGTTTTAAGTGGAGTAATGATTAATGTGTTGGAGTATTGGAAAGATCTGGCAACAACACCCTGGTCAATGGTATCACCTCTGGCCAGACGTTCCACTTCAACAACAAGGACGCCATCCCACATACCGGATTCAACTTCACGAAGAAGTTGTTGCATAACAGGCCTTGCAGAAATCGTCTCACCGGAAACGATCTCTTTATAGATTGCCCCTACATTATAGCTACGCTTTTTTGCAAGATCCAACAGGATCCGCTCGTGTCGGGCGAGAGTTTCACCTTCGCCCCTGGCCTCGGCTTCCCGATCAGCACGGGACTTACGCAGGTAGATACATACATTTAAAAGTTCCATAATATCACCTCGGTTTAAAATATATAAAATGGGTACAAAAATAACGACCACACAAATGTTCTGATTGTGCAGCCGCTCCGAAGATGATACAATATTTTTGTGAAATGAGGTATCTCTTCGGAGATCCATCACCCGTCCCGGTATTGGCGTACTGGGGCGGTTTTTATTTGCTTCATTTGAAAGAAATATTTAAGAATCAGAATCATTATCTGACGGATCTTGAAATTCAAGTATGGCATTAGCTAATGTAAGAGCACATTCTTTATCTAGGATAATGCTTGCAATTTCATTGGTTTGTACAGTTGGTTCAGAACCGGGAATGTTTTCAATGGGCTCTTCCTGACGTAATTTGATAACATAATTTCCTTTTTGGGTATTGTAAGCACAATAAAAAGAATCAACGAACTGTAGCATAATGATATACCTCCTGTTTTTGAATTGTTTGAATAATGTTTCGATTTGAATTAGTTGAAATATAGCTTTTGGAAGAATAAGAAGGAGCATCTGCTTGGTAACAAACAGTTTTAGTAAAAGTAGCAGGCGTTGTGTAATCCAGACTTTTACTTTGGAGTTTTAAAGAAGCATTACAAAACGAGATATTTACATCCAAATTTAAAGTAGATGCAATTTCAGCTACTTTCTTAAGTGAAAAGTTACAGTTACCACGTTCCCAGCGAGATACTAAAGCCTGAGATACGTTTATGTGTTTGGCAAACTCAGCCTGCGTCATGTGTAATTTTAAACGTTCCTTGACAATTGCGGATGAAATTTGAGACATAAGTTTTGTTGAAATAATGTCTTCGGGCGTAATAGAATCAGCAAACAATGACAAAAAGAACGCTTAAATCATTGCTTTTTTCTTTATCCATTTATTTCCCCTCCTTAAAGTAATTGAGACGTTCTTGTAATGTAGGTATCTTTTGAGAATAGTCAGTTGCTTTCTTTCCAGCACGTTCATTGAATGCTGATAATAAAAAGGATTTCCCGTTATTATCAATATAAACAAGAAAACGGATATTAAATTGCTGTCTCTGCAAATGGATAGAAAAGAAATCATGACCATCTCCCTGTAGTCTTTCGTGGCTATCTATACTTGCAATCGCCAAGCCATAACAGGAAAGATAATCTAATTGCCTAATGAGAATATCAAAAAATTGTTTTTCCTTACCTTTTTAAATCTTTCTGAAGAAGAGCTGTGAGTTCTTTAAAAAACAAAGGGTGGATTGCAAAATTTCCCAAATACTCTTCCAGAAGTTTTAGTGCTTCATCCTTATTCATTTACACCTCTATAATATTACATATATGTAATAAAATCAAATAAAATACATTTTTTTCACAAATTATTTACAAAGTACAAAAGACACCCCTATTATAAAAGATCAATTCTCATCACAGCTAACTGTGGAATAAAATAGATCATATAATTATCCAAAGCGATATACTGCCCGTATTTGGAACGATAGCAGTCAATCACTTCAATGAGATAATCCTTCGGCACATCCAGATACTCAGCCATTTCATGAAGATTTCGGCAGCGGGCTTCATAGGATTTGATGATCCCGATCAGGCCAACCCGGAGGTTATAGCCGTAAAGTCTGGCACGGTATTCCTGCTTCTGGTTCATCACATCAGTTGACTGTTCCAGGATATTGCCAGTAGTGGTGTAGTGGTGACCAAGTTCTTCAGCCAGCACACAGGACTTTTCAGCCTGAGTGTCAATACTTTTTCGAATAGCAATGCGATTGCCACGGATCAGACCATCATGTTTTTGAAGTGGACGTTCTTTTACCGTAAGACCGGCCTGATCGGCAGTAGTTAAAAGTTGTTCGTAGGTCAAATAAATCAGTCCTTTTAATTCAAATTACGGATTTTAAAGACGGATACGCATAACTATGCTCGTACATATACTCAGGAGCACAGTCAATATCTTCGTCCATCCAGGTGACAACTCCATCTACGATTTTGCAGTCTTTGAATATTTTTTCATCAGTTAATGGAGCGAAAGCGGGGCCGTTTAATACTGAAGCATCAAAAAGTCTCTGCTCACCAGTTGAAAAAGTGAGAAGCATCATCATATCATCCAATGGCTTTACTGCAATAATCTGTACATTTTCCGGGCGTTCACTAGCGTAAACAATTCCATTTGAAATAAACATAAAGAATTCCTCCTTACTGTAAAGGCTTAATCTTATCAAAGTGTTCGCCTCTGACAGCTTTGTTCCAAGCTGCATAAGCTTCATCTTCGTGCAGAGCAAGCCAACCGACCAGCATTTTAAACTGTTTTTGCGGAAGCGATCCAGCAAGCAGTTCACCGTCAATACCAACAGAAGCTTTGTATTCACCGTAAGTAACATGGACATGCGGCTTATTATGCTGGACAGTGTCATTAAATAACATTTTAATAACCATCCCCTCAAATCTACTTAATTCTGGCATTTGCATTTCCCCTTTCTATTCCCATTGAGAATCATCGTTCATAATATCCAGATCATGCTGAACACCTTCAGGAGTTTGTTCTACATCTGTTCTGACGTGAGCAGCGAGAAGATCTTCCTCCATCTGTTGGGTGGAGAGAAGGTTCTTTGAATATGTGAAAACTTTTCTCTGGTTGTGTGGCGTAAGCTGTTCACATACTTCAATGATTTCCTTGCATTGAGTAGAATACACTGGTGTTTGGGGTGAATCTATATCATTTTCAATAAGCTGTACAGATTGTTTCCCATCCAACATTTTTAATAAAGCATCAAGTTCTATTCCCATACCAGAAGCAACTTTTGCCATAGAAGGTAGTGTTGGAGAAATTGGACGATTGTTTCTCGGATTAATATTGTTTTCAAGCATAGAAATATACCCTTTACTGAGAGAACAAGCACTTGCAAATTCTCCTATTGTAATGTTATTTCGTTCACGATAATTTTTTATAATATCACCTAATGTCATTGCTTCACCTCGTTTTGTTTAGTATATTGTACAACATGTTGAAAAAACAGTCAATAAAAATGTTCAACATACTTGACAGGTTATGTTGTAGGTGCTATTATACAAACAGTTCAACATGGTGAACAGAAAGGAGATGATTAATAAATGGGTTACAAGATAAGAGAATGTAGGAAAGAAAAAAAGATGTCACAATGTGAACTAGCGGAAAAAAGTGGAGTATCACGGACAGTTATCTCTGGGTTGGAGTGTGGATCAATTACAACAACTACAACAGATAATC
>ENA-OONB01000024-OONB01000024.1-viral-metagenome-genome-assembly--contig:-NODE-24-length-14179-cov-6.173570_pt1 | contig 14179 bp, 15 predicted proteins | sample MGYA00245309_ERZ501080 | MGnify/ENA primary metagenome ERZ501080 (study PRJEB25959, sample SAMN05341348) | viral metagenome | host: human-associated | place: USA: California | collected 2014-04-21 | study... | reverse complement strand
GATATCAATACCAGTACGCTGACCGATGCGGTCAGCGGCAACGAGCCGGCTACAAGAAGCTCGTCAAACAGTTGGAGGCGCAAAGCAAGGAGACATACAAGGCCAGCGACCAGTACGGCATGATGGTCGAGAAGCAGACCGATGCCGCCATCGCCGCCGACACGCTGTTGCAGGCGTTGAAGAAGCAGCACAAGGAAGGCTTGGAGAAATCCGTCAAGGAGCAGATGAAATATCTGCGTTCCCTCGAACAGATCTCCGATTCCTCCTCCGCGCTGTCCGACAAGCTCAGCTCGCTCGCCACGACGGTCAAGGCGAACGGTCAGGCGTTCAAGGAAAACGGCGAACTGGCTGACGCAACAACGCCGCCTATGTGCGCACCGACAAGGCGATGAAGGATGTGGCCGCTACCGCGTTGCTGTCCGCCCATCAGCTTCTCTCCTATGGTGAGAAGAACGGTCAGGTGGAGGAGTACACGCAGAAGGCCGCAAACTCCATTTATGAGGCGCGTGAGGCCATCGTGCAGCAGGCTCAGGCCGCTGGCATGAGTGAGGAAGCTGCTGAAAGGTACGCTGATTCGCTTGGTCTGATTCCCTCTGATGTGGGTACCACGATCACCGCTCATTCGGAAATCGCCCAAGATGCGGTGGATAAGCTCGTGCAGGGCATATCCGGTCTGACCGATGGTGAGAAAGAGATCGTTATCAGGCTACGTGAAGCTGGAGTGGTCACCACGTTGGACGGTGTTCTCAGTCTTGTTGAGCAGCTGATGAAAGGCGACTTGTCCGAGAGGGACCTCACATTGCTGTTGAACGCGAAGGGCAATGCTCGCTGGGAGACAGGCGAGGTCAAGGAGAATCTTCTTGCTCTCGGCATGTCCAAGAAAGCCTACAAGTGGCTGTTCTCAGGTGAGGGCAACGCTGAGGAGCGCATGCAGAAGGTCAGGGACGAGCTCGGCTATCTGAACCTGACCGACGAGCAGATACAGTGGATTCTCGACTGTATCGACCACGCTTCCGGCAAGATAAAGGACGTGGAGAAGAATAAGGTTCCCGCCGCCAAGGGCGTCAGCTTCAACATCGACGCCAACGATGATGACGCTCAGGTCAAGCTCGCGGGATATAAGACTCTCGACGGCCAGCCTATCGCACGCGCGAAAGCGTATGTGGATGGCGACAATACGGACGCCAACGAGAAGTTCCAAGAGGTCAGATTCTATGACGGGTTGACCATCGCCCGCCCGTGGGGTCGTGTTCTTGGCGAGAATGAGCAGGCTCGTCAAGCGTTCAAGGACACGGCAGCGTATGACGGTGTGACCATTTCACGGCCTTGGGGTCGCGTTCAAGGTGAGAACGAGGGTGCACGCAAGGCGTTCCGTGACACCGCATGGTACAACAACATGACTCTCGCCACAGCATGGGGTCGTGTACAGGGCGACGATGATCCGGTGAAAACAACGTTCCAGTATTGGCGTCGGCAGTCCGGCACTGTTCTTGCCACCAATTATGTGGATATTGTCACTCGTCACAGCAGTGATGGCAAGGTCTCCGCCGCTACCGGTGGTCGTATCTATGGTCCCGGTACTTCCACTTCCGATTCGATTCCGGCGATGCTGTCCAATGGTGAGATGGTGCTTCGTGCCGCAGCCGTCAAGAAGATTGACGCCTTGTATGGCAGGAGTTTCCTGAACACGTTGAACGCGGTCGGCAGTGTGGAGAAAGCCATGCAACCGTCCGCGTTCGCGTTGAACGCTCGCAGGAAGTCTCAGGCGTATGCGACCGGTGGCCGCGTATCCACGGCGAACGACTCGTGGAATGTCGAAGTCAACCCGGTGATAAAGGTCGAACTTCCCGCGAATACGGGGAACACGACGAACAACACGGTGACTATCAACGGCGTGGAGTCCTCCGACCGGAGGATAGCCGACGCGGTGGAAACCCTTGTCGCTTCCGCCACCCGGAAACGCAACATGCGTCCGCGCTGACCGTCAGAGAACCGTTGCAAGCCAGTTTGTTTCAGCTTGCAACGGTTTCCTCCTGTTTCCTAACATCGTCAAGAAAGGTTTGTCATGGTTGAAGGTGCCGGCAATATCATCGGCGGCGGCTGGCGTTGCTGCGTACAAGCCGATATCGTCTCGCAGAACGCGACACAGGCCGTCATAGGCGTGCACATCATCTACCGTCGCACCGACCCGTCGCGCTGGGTGGCGTCCGATGCCGTGTCCGGTGGCGCTTGGGTCAATGGCGTGAGCACGAGCACGAACACGGTGAACTTCGGCTACCGGTCCTTCAACGGCGACGTGGATTTACACACCCAGCAAGTGACCGTCACGAAGCAGGAGTCCGCGCAGACGTTCTCCTGCCGCGCGTTCCTGAACATCCCATATGGTTTGCCGGGACGGTCGGAAGCGCATGTGAACCTCACGGTTCCCGGCATCACGTATGCGAAACCGAACCCGCCGAAGAACGTATCATGGACGCGGGTCAATGATTCAAGCGTGAAGGCGCATGGCAGTCGAACTGTGATAATGCGGCGCAAAAATATTGGAAGCAGATCTACGCAGACCAGTGCGTCGGCTTGAACGGCGGCACACAAGGCGCGTGGGGTCTGGTCAAGGCGTTGAACTGGGACGCCTTGAACTATTCGTACACGGGGTTGAAGGCGAACGCCCGATACCAGTTCCGTGTCGCGGCCCAGAACCCTGGCGGAGTGTCCGACCATGTGTACTCGGGCTACATCTACACGACGCCGGCCGCCCCCGTGGCGGTGAACGCGGTGAAACTGTCCGAACAGTCCGTGCGCGTGACCGTGGATGCGTCGAAATCGTATGTGTATGGCATCAGACTGCGGCGCAGGGTGAACGGCGGCGAATGGGCCGACATAACCGGAGGCACCCCCGGTGCGACGGCCGAAGGCTGGCTTCCCGACATAAACGGAATCCAGAACGTCACGTGGACCGACACCGCAGCTCCTGCGGGCCAAGTCCAGTACGCGGCGTTAGTGGGAAGACCTGTCTACGGCGATGACAACTCCAAGACCACGCTCTTCTCCGACTGGACGTACAGCAACACTATCCAGACGGCCGTGGCCCCTTCCGCGCCGACGATTCTGAACCCGACGCAGAACGGCGCGTATGTTGTCAATCAGCCGATGACGGTCGCTTGGAAACCGAATCATCCTGACGGTTCCGCCCAATCCGCCGCGCAGGTGGAGGTCACCGACCCCTCGGACGTTACGGTCATCGAAGAGCAGACCACGAACACCAGTTATCAGCGCACGCCCAAAAGCTGCGGCTCGTATAGGATTCGCGTGCGCACCAAGGGTATCCACGCCGACTGGGGCGCATGGTCGAACTACGTGACCTTCACGGTCGCGAAATATCCGAACATCAGCATCAACAAGCCTTCCGGCACCATTACGGCGACACCGTTCACCGTGGCGTGGACCGTGGCGGACGATACGGGCGTCAGCTCGCAGACGCTCATCATCCAGTCGGACGGCGTGGAGAAATACCGGAAGACGATGGACGGTTCCACGCGAAGCCTGAGCATCGGCGCAAGCAGTATCTGCCGAACAACAATTCGACGTTGACCATCACGCTCGTGGTGCGCGGCGGTTCCGGCTTGGAATCCAGCACGAGCGTCGTGAGGGACGTGGACTGGCCGGACCCGGCCGAGCCGATGGCCGCGATAGAGTCGAACAATGATTACGCGGCGTTGGTCATCGTGTCGTTCGGCGTGCCGGAGGAAGGCCAGTCGGAGACGGTCAGCGCATCCGTCATCCGTGTCATGCCTGACGGTTCGGAGGTGCTTATCGCCTCGAACCTGTTGGACCAGCAGTTGGCCGTGGACCCCATTCCCCCGTTGAACACCGACTTCCATTACAGGGTGGTCGCGTATTCGGCTATGGGCACGACCATCGCACGCATGGTGGACGCGCGCATCGAATCCGGGTTCGGAGTGTTGAACTTCGGCACGGATGCGGGTCAGACGTTATTGCTCGGCTATAACAACACGGTGTCTCATAAGCGTTCCCATTCGACCAGCGAGTTTCATTTCGCGCGGGGCGACGGGGCGAATGCTCTGCCTTCCAGCTACGAATTGGACCAGTTGGATTCCACGGTGAGCGTCACCGGCGTATGGGAGTGGGACCAAGCGTTGTGGCTGCGGATACTCTCGTTGGCTGACGGATACCCTTACGCATGGTATCGGGAGCCTTCCGGCCTGCGTGTCTACGTGAAGGCGGAACAGTCCGTGAGCGTTGACATCGCGGACAAGAAGAACATCAGCTATTCCGCCGACCTAACCCAATTGACATGGGAGGAGCCCGTCCTATGAGTGATTGGAGCAAGCCTTTCAAGGTCGCCTACCGTGTGATGCGAGTCAACAGGAACACGGGTTTGGAGACCGGACGGTTGGATTGGGTGATATCCGGGGGCAGCATCGAACGCAACCAGGACACCAATATCTGCGAATCCGGTTCCCTGACCGTGGAGGGGGCGACCGACCTGGGCACCGACCGGCTACGGATATGGGCCGACTGCACGTGGCATGACGGTTCCACGGCAAGTGTGCCGTTGGGCACGTTCCTTCCCAACATCCCCAAGCGCAGCGTGAACGGCAAGGAATCTTCCAGCCAACTGGATTTGTACGGGCTGCTGCAAGAAGTCGATGACGACATGTTCGAGTCGCCGATAACGATAGGCAAGGGCAAGAAGGCCCGTGACCGCCGCCGCCGACATCCTCAAGGGATGCGGGCTTCAGGTCGCGGCCTACAATCCCGGCAATTACACGCTGAAGGATAATTGGACGTTCGGTTTGAGGTCCGATAAGGACAAGGACAAGGGCAGCACCAAGCTTGACGCGGTGAACGATCTCTTGGATTTGGCCGGATACTCCAGTGCGAGAACCGACGAGTACGGGCGCGTCATATTGGAGAAGTATGTGGAGCCGGGCAAACGCCAGCCGAAATGGACGTTTCAGGAGGGTGCGAACGCCACGTTCCTCACCACCATGACCGACGAACGCGACCTGCGTGAGGTGGCGAACGTGGTGAAGGTCACCTACTACAACACGGACAAGGAATACGTTTCGACCGCGATTGACGATGACCCGGCTTCGGAGTTCAGCACTGTCAGCCGTGGCCGCAGGGTGGCTCACGCCTACGAGTATTCCAGCATCCCCGACGAGGTGACTACCGACGAGCAAGGCAGGAAACTCGCCTCGGACAAGGCGTTGGAACTGCTACGCACCGAACAATCCGTGATTCACAGGGTCACGTTCACGCACGTGTACGCTCCTTTGAATCTGACCGACGTGGTGGACTTGGAGTATCCGACCGGCTCGGTTTCCGGCAGGTTTGCGATACGCGCGCAGAATATCACTTTGGAGGCCGGTATTCCCATCGAATGCGAGGCCCGTACCTTCCAGCGTCCAAGCGAACCAACAACAGTGAAGGCATAAATGCAGTCGAACCTGATAAGGGCCGGCAATCGTCTGGCCGAAATCATGCCCTCCCAAGTGGGGGCGGAAGCCACCATCACGCGCATCGGCACCATCAACACGGTGTACGACACAGGAGGGTATTGGACCGCTGACGTGGATATGAGCGGCGGCACGCTCATGGGATTGCAGATGACCACGGATTGTGTGGGAGCCCGAGCCGGTGACAGGTGCGTGGTGGAAACCTACGCGAAAGTCGCCATCGTCACCGGCATCCTTGCGCGTCCGGGGTGCGGATGCTCCCCCTTGTTTGAGTGGTCGAGCACGTGGAGTGGTACCCCTGGGACTGATCCTGAGAGTGGTTATCTTGAGAAGACTGCGACTGTTACTTGCGGGGGGCTTATCCTGTGCGAGATTGCGGCCGCGATCAGCGGTACCGGCGAATACAGTATGGCGTTCGACTTCTTGGACGCGAACGGTGAGCGTAAAGCGTATTGGTGTTCCACGTCGCCGCAGAAGAACGGCGGCACGTTGAGGTGGGTTGCTTCCGGTTCTGTGCGGTTGCCTTACGGCTCGTACACGGTGAAGCTCACGACGTTTCATTGGGGCACGGTTTCCATTGTCGGCAATGATTCGTCTGGTAATAGTCTGCGTTGGCGTGACGCATCGTTAGGGGTTGAAGGTGTTTCGCGTTATGCGCGGTTGCGTATGGCGTGAAGTGGACGTGTCCCGCCTTGCCGTTTGTTGTAAGCATAATACGTAACGCCTGACGATAGTCAGTTGACTTAGCCTCACACCATATCGTGTGGGGCTTTCCCATATTCGAAAGGACACTGAATGTCCCCTTTTCATGACCTGTTTTCAAGCGCCGAGTTTTGGAGCGCGTTGATTCTCGCGCTCCTCGGCGGTGGCGGCATCGGCGGACTGGTCGGCGCGTGGTCGAACAGCAGGAAAACCGAGGCCGATATCGACGGCATCACCGCCGACGCGGCCGACAAGGCCGTGAAGATTCTCACGGAAAGCATCATCGACCCGTTGCGTGAGCAGGTCGCTTTTCAGGAGACCCAAATCCAGCATTTGGAGGAGGTGCAACGCAAGTATTTCAAGATCATGGCCTATGTGCGTGGCCTGTTCCATTGGCTGCAATCGTTCTGCGAAGTGACGGAACCCGAGTTTTTGAAACGTCATCCCAAGCCATCGCTGCCGGACGAGCTTCGCCCGGACGTGGCCCCCGAAACAATCGAATCCAATAAGGAGGAACAGTAATGACCCAAATCCATATTTCCATTAGGAAGCCGAAGACGGGCGGCTTGGACCCTGTGACCGGTACGCTGCGGTTCCGCCCGGTGCGTCGTCATTTCGACGCGGAAGGGAATCTTGTCATCGCGGCCTCGTTTGACGCGGACCTGTCCGAAAGCGGCGAGCTGACGGTTGACCTGCTGCCCACGACTAGCGCGTTTGTTTGGCAGGTCATCGAGTTGGCGGACACGCCGCAGGCGTACACGCGCTACGTCGAGGTGCCGGACTCCACCCACGTGGTCGCATACGCGGACCTCGTGGAAGTGGACGCCGGCACGTTCGTCCCGAAGGATATGGCCGGCTCCCAACTGTTGAAGGTTCGCCACGCTTCCACCCAGTCGGAGGCGGAGACACTTTCCGCACAATACCCGGACGAGCTGGTGTTCTTCGACGAAAACGCCACGACCGCGAAGGCCGCTGCGGCCTTGAGCACGCTGGAGTCCATCACGGCCGAAGCTCAAACGAACGCCATGCTGGCGAAGAACGCCATGCTGAGCGCCCGGTCCTCCGCGGATTCCGCGACCGCCACCCAGTCCGACCTGAGCAGTCTCGCGTCGAACGCCAGTATGGCGGCGGCTAGCGTCGCCAACGATTCGCAGACCGTGGCCGACACCGCTTCCATGGTCGCGGCGAAGGGCGAGACGGCCATCGCCGCCATCGATTCGACGGTGCGGGCGGTCAAGGACAAGGCCGAGAGCGCTTCCGCCGAACTGCCTTCCGCCGGCACCCCTGAAGGCACCACGGAGGAAACCGGCAAGGACTCCACCGGGGAAACGCCGACCGGAACCGTGTCGGAGGAGCCCGCAGCCAAGGCCGTGAAAGCCAAGGCCAAGAAGGTTACCGTGAAGGAGGCCTGACCATGCCAGCCCTATACGCCGGCAAACGTGTCGGCAAACCGTTGATGAGAAGCCACACGTACAACGCCATGTTCAACGGCAAACTCGTATGGCCCCTCGACAAGGACACGGTCGTCTCCATCAGGATCACGGACGACAAGGGCAGGACGTTGCCCAAGTCTCTAGCCGTCAACGGCACCCTGAAACTGGGAGCGAAGGCCACCTACGCGGACGGTCATGTTGGCGATCTGCTCACCACCAATGACGTGACGTTCGCGAGCAGGGACACTTCCACCGCCACGGTTTCGGGCAACACGCTCACGTGGCGGCATGGCGGAACCATATTGGTGACGGCCACGGTCAACGGTTTCACTTCCGCCGCCGTGTCCATCAGCGCGGCCTACGCGCCCGAGTCCATTCAGGGCCCGCTCGCACTGTTCGGCGACTCGCAGCTGATCGTGGACTCGGACACGAGCCTGACCAACATGGGCCCGTACCCTTCGGGCGCGAACCCGGGCACGGCCACCAGCTGGCCGTCCGACCAGTCCAAACAGATCGCGTCCATCACCGGCCTGAGGGTCATCGACCTGTATTACGGCGGCGCGCGCATCGCCCGCGACAAGACCGGCTGGCAGGGTGGATGGGCCATGCAGTCCAACCGTCTGGCCTCGCTCGTCAAGGCCGACGCCGCGAACACGCCGGGAGTAATCGTCATCTACGGGTTCTACAGCAACGATTTGCACGACGGCCTGACGGACACCAAGCCCGCGACCGACCTGTCGAAGATCGCCGCCGCATACAAGGCGAAGTTCGACGAGCTGAAGGCCAAGTACCCGCAGGCTCGTATTCTCTACGCGCTCCAGTGCATGTTCAGGTCCGCTGCGACTGAGGCCAAGCCGGTCATGACGGGCCTGCCGGCCGGCACCATCATGACCAACAACTTCACGGCCCTGCAATCCTCGGAACGAATCCTGTTCACCGAGACGACGCTGGGCGTGCCGGTCATCGACGCGACCGACGAAGTATGGGCGCTCGGCAGTGGGTTGACCGTCTCCGACATGATTCACCCCACCGCGGAGGGAGCCGTCAAACTCGGCCAGATCCTCGGCCGGCACATCAAACAGGCCATCCAACAGTAACGTCCTCCGTCAGACGTACACACTGTTCGAGGGCAAGGGTTTCAACGTCGCCCGCGACTGGTTCGACTGGATGCCGGACGGCGAAAAAAATGGGTACATGCACGACAAGGTCCACCCTAACGCCAAGGCAATGAATGTCGCCGCGCACAAGATCCGCGAATAGGTCAACACGCTTTCAGGGCCGAGGATTGAGGGCGAGATTCCGGCATGGAGCGAATGATTTTCATGCATGTCGGATTGCCGCTCGTGTTCGCCGCCTCTGACCACCCGTATTAACCAAGATCAAAGCCCCGCCATGTGCGGGGCTTTTCCATAAAGGAGATGTAATGTGTTGCAAAATTTTCTAGCCGGGTTCGGGGGAGTGGGTGGCGCGTGCGCCCTCATCACCCTGCTGCTCAGGATATGGCCGGGCGCTTTGGACGCGCTGGCGACCGGATTGTATTCGCACGTGCGGCCGGAACGCCTGCCCTACGATTCGCCGCTCTCGCAGCATTTCGCAAAAACACGGCAGCTAGGCGAGCGTACTGAGAAATTCGATGGACGGTTGGACGAACTCTGCCGCGACACGATCAAAAACACGATCATCAGCCTGATCTACGGCGACCAGTCGCACGACCATTCAGAGGCCGTCAGATACGAATTGACGAAGCTTGAGAAATTGGACGCGCAATGCTGGATCATCTCGGCCGCCGAAAAATACTTGGAGGACAGGCAATGACGCATCTCATGATCGCAGGCGGCATATACCTGCTACTGCTCGCGCTCATCATCATATTCAATCATGGCGCGCACAGGCATTGATTTTCACACAGGTTTTCAAAGCCATCCCATTCCGGGATGGCTTTTCTATTGCCCCTTGACTCGGGGCGGGAAGGAGAGGATGTGGGAATCCTCAACAAAGGCAAGCCGAAACACGGACGCCTGCACCGGCGCGTGGGCGTGACGCTGTCCGCGCTCGTCGCCGCGGTCTCCATGGCGTTCGCCCCGGCGGCGATGGCCGACATGCAGGGCATCGACGTGTCCAACTGGCAGTGCGGCATCGACATCGCCAACACGCAGGCCGACTTCGTTGTCGTCGGCACCACATGGGGCACGGGGCAGGTGTATAACAACTGTCTCGTGTCCGGCGTCAACACGGACGCCAACCGCATGATCGCCCAGGCGCAGGCATCCGGCAAGAAATTCGGCCTGTATCACTACGCCATGGGAGGCAACCCGGAGGCCGAGGCCCGGTTCTTCTACACGAATACGTCGAACTATTGGCGTCACGGCATCGTGGCGTTGGATTGGGAGATGGACGACAACCCCGCATGGGGAGACTGGGATTGGGTGCGTCGATTCATGAGTGAGTGCGAACGGCTTTCGGGTGGTGTGCGCCCATTGCTGTACACCGGCCCGGTCGCCGGCACCATCCCGCAAGACATCCGCGACCGATACGGTTTGTGGATCGCCCAATACGCGAACATGAGCCCGACCGGCTATCAGGCCAATCCGTGGATGATCGGCGCGTACGGCGAGGCCATGCGCCAATACAGCGGCACCGGTGTCGTCAACACGTGGAGTCCCATCGACCTCAACATCTTCCGTGGCGAGGCATGGCAGTGGGATCTGTACGCCAACCCGGCCGGCGGCTCCACGCCACCGGCCACACCGGCCGCGCCCGCACAGCCGAGCGACCCCCAGCCCACTCCCAACACGGGTGGCATCAGCCACGTCATGCAATGGGGAGAAACCATCTGGGGACTCGCCGTCGCCTATGATGCATGGCCCCTGTCCGCATGGCATACGCCCAGCGGTGACATCAACCGCTACTACGTGGGCGACGTCGTAACCTACGGCGGCGGTTCCACCACGGCCGCGCCGTCCAACGGGGTTTCCAAGACCCTCCAGTACGGCGACACCGTGTGGGATTTCGCCACCGCGCACGGCTACAGCGTCAGCCAATGCACCGTACCCTCCGGCAACATCAACGTCTACTACCCCGGTGACGTGGTGACCTGCCGCTAAAACCAACCGATGCCGCCATTACTCCCAATGGCGGCATCACCACTATTTTTTTGATCGGAGCAAAACATGACCGACAACACGCCGGACACCCAACTCGAAGAAATCACGGAAACCGGCACGCCCAATATTCCCGACCATACGGCCACGCCGTACACTCCCGTGTTCAATGACACGGTGCGCACCGTCATCTACGTGGTCACGCTCGTCGCCTCGGTCATCGGACTCGGGTTCATGAGCTTCGGCTCCCCCGAAATCGGCGGTTTCATCAGTACCGCCGCAGGCATCATCGCCGCAGGATTCGGAGTCGCATACAACCCCGTACGCATGGCCGGCAAGTAGTCGCAGCGAATAAATACCACCGCCCCTCCCCCAGCAGTAACGCTGGACGGAGGGGCGGTTTTCGCGTATTTACGCTTTCATGGGCGGAAGATTGAAATACAATCGGGCGATTCGCTCAGCTTCGCGGTTCTCCCTCTCATTACCAAGCAACAGAAGCCAGATGGCATTCTTCCCCGCTAGAGGAATCGGAGCCTTTAGCTGCTTTATACAGCCCTGCTCTTGTAAAAACTTTGCACCACGGCTCAGTCGGTTTCGCGCTGTCCGTGTGCGGGCCATTGTTGTTTCTGCGGCAGTGTCTAAATCATGTTCCTTGGAGGCGATGACCATGCCCATACCCTCTATCATCTTGTCCCAACCCTCCCAATAACACCAGTAGGCACGGTCTTGATATACGACGGCGTTCACATCCTCTTTGTCGATTACCTTCGAGGCCATGTAGGTCATCATCGACAAAGCCAGTAGGTCTAGCGTCTGCTTGCCGTTTTCATCAGTCTTGGAGAATTTGCCTTGGCTTGCGAGAGCATATACGCGATCTACATTGCGGTAGCCCATCTGTTCCGTCATCTTTCCTCCACGCCCTCGACTAAACTTGGGAGTGGAACTCTTGCTAGGGTTTCGTTTTTCAACCCTGTGGAGTCTTCACCTCCATAGGGTTTTTTATTCACACTCACATGATAACAGATAGTCACACCATAATGGGAATAGTGAGTCATAGTCAACGCTGATTATTGCTCACACCGACATGTGAACATACATGGATAGATACTAAAAGGCTTACATGAATATTTATACAAAAACCGATTTTTGATTTTTCGAGCGAATCACCGTCGATTCCGCCACGCCGAAACCGTTCCGCAGCCCAACCCGAAGATTTGTTGGAGAATGTTGGAGAATGACATTCCTAGACGCCGGAAATCTTACCCGAGATACGATGAGACCCCTTGCAAACATTGGCGTTCGCAAGGGGTCTCAATGCCTAATCAGCGAGTGATTCAGCACACCTTCCACATCCAGTAACGTATAATGAAATCAATGGCTCTCTCGGAAAGAACGGCGGAATTCCAACGATTTGATACGATTGGTATACCATTGGAATACCATTCGCCACGGATTGTTTGTTGGAGAATGTTGGAGAATGAAGGATGCTGAATGCCTAGGATAAGGAAAACCGGAGCGGTCTACCCCATCCGCCACGAGCAGCGGAAAACACTCAAGGACGGCACGGTAAAGACATACGTGAACTGGCAGGCCAAGGTGGACGGCCGATGGGTGTCCGCCAAGACCTACAAGGAATGCGACAGGAAAATAGCCGAAGCCCTCAAGGAGAAAACCGAATGGGGCATGGGCGTAGACCGCGCCACCCGGCTCGGCGAGTACGCGGAACGATGGTTCGAGCTGAAACGACGCGACCTGAAACCCAAGTCCATCAACAACTACGCGAGCCTCATAAGCGTGCACCTGTGCAAGTACGCGAACGAGAAGCTGGGCGAAGTGACCGCCTCGGCGGTGCAGCGCATGATAGCCAACATGCGCAACCTCGACGGCACCCCATGCTCGTACAACCGGCAGCTTGGCTTCTACAACATCCTTAACCAGATATTCAAGGCGGCGGTGGCCGACCGGCTGATACCCACCAGTCCGGTCACCAGCGCGGCAAGGCCGAAACGCAGGGACACGGGATTGGCCGGGGACCGGCGCACCATCAACGGGCCCGTGGCCGTGTCGGCGGACAGGCGCAGCGGCACGCAGGACCGCAAGGCGTTCACCGTGGAGCAGATGCAGGACATGCTCGAAGCGTCCTCCGACGACCTGTTTCTGGGGGCACGCCAATGGTGGCGTCTGCTCACCGGCATGAGGCAGGGGGAGATACTGGGAGCCACGTTGGACGATCTCGACCTGTGGCGGGACAAGACGTTGGAAACCCCGGACAGCGGCGAGATATGGATAGGCACCTACACGGTGAACTGGAAACTGGAAAGCCTTGACAAGGAGCATGGGTGTGGGGAGCCCGGCAGGGACGGAAGGTACCCGTGCGGTTTCAAACGGCCTTCGAGCTGTCCCCGATACCGGTGGAGGGTGCCTGACGGATACGACATGATACACCTGTGCAAGGGGTACGCTTTGACGCCGCCGAAGTCCGCGAGAGGCAAGGTCGTGCCGATAATCCCCCAGTTGGGCACCGTCGTGCACCGGTATCTGGAGGCCACGGAGAATATCATCCCGAACCCGTACAACCTGATATTCAGGACGCGCGAGGGTATGCCGTTGGCCGCGTTGGATGACAGGGCCGGTTTCCGCGACCTCATGCGCAGGGCGGGCATACCCGACTACGAGAACCGGTACGGGCATGAATGCCGCAACTCCGTCGTATCGCTCCTGTTCCACATGAAGGTTGATCCCGGCATCATCCAACGCATCGTCGGCCATTCGAGCATAGCCATGAGCGAGCATTACCGCACTGTGCCCGTGGAGGATTTGATGCGAGGCATGGAGACGATAAGCGACGGGCTTGGCCTGAAACAGATCGAATGGAAGGCGTGAACTGGCGCGCCGAAACTTGCCGGCCATACAATGGAAGAGTAAGTTAATCACCTTGAATGTCCAGCGGAAGGAACGTTACGGAGGCGCACCATGACAAGCATATTCGACGTGGCCGCTTACGTGCTGGACAAGCTCGGCGTCATGACCACCATGAAGCTGGAAAAGCTCTGCTACTATTCACAGGCATGGTCCCTCGTATGGGATGAACGGCGTCTGTTCCCCGAGCGATTCGAGGCATGGGCCAACGGCCCGGTGTGCCCCGACCTATACCATGCGCACAAGGGCATGTTCAAGATCACGCGCGGCGATATTCACGGCGACCCGTCGAACATAGACGAAGACGGCACCAGCACCATAGACGCGGTGTTGAATGCTACGGGAAAATGGGAGCCTACCAGCTCAGCGAGCTTACCCACAGCGAACGCCCGTGGAGGGATGCGCGAGGCGATCTCCCGCAGGGAGCCATCTGCAACACCGAGATAACTGAAGCGGCCATGGCCGAATACTATGGGAGCCTTACCGACTAGCGCCGTAAAGCCCCTGGCTTTAGCCATGGGGATATAAGGCGCTTTGTTTTTTT
>ENA-OONB01000023-OONB01000023.1-viral-metagenome-genome-assembly--contig:-NODE-23-length-14255-cov-72.877973_pt1 | contig 14255 bp, 28 predicted proteins | sample MGYA00245309_ERZ501080 | MGnify/ENA primary metagenome ERZ501080 (study PRJEB25959, sample SAMN05341348) | viral metagenome | host: human-associated | place: USA: California | collected 2014-04-21 | study... | reverse complement strand
GAGACTACGGAGCATCCTCGGCAACCGGAAACTGCGGAGCATCCTCGGCAACCGGATACAAGGGAGCATCCTCGGCAACCGGAGACTACGGAGCATCCTCGGCAACCGGAAACTGCGGAGCATCCTCGGCAACCGGATACAAGGGAGCATCCTCGGCAGAAGACAAAGATGCGGTCGCTGTTGCTTGGGGTTACAAATCAAAAGCAAAGGGTGTTATTGGCTCGTTTCTTGTTTTTGCAGACTGGGAATACACTGGTTCAGAAGATAATACGGAATATGACAGAAATAACCAGAGTGCATGGGTTCTTAACGGCGCAAAGATGGTGCAGGTTGATGGGGAAAATATCAAGCCGGATACTTGGTATACGATTGAAAATGGAGAGATTGAGGAGGTATCAGAATGAATTACATAAAAGCAAAATATCCAAACCAGATCCGGTCATATATATTTGCTACATCAGACGATGTAAAAGCCGGTGACACGGTTGTAAATGCCAAATGTGCGAAGCTGACAGTTACGGATGAAACCGTGGATATGAAGTGGGTAGAAACCTACGGTGCTGATAAGGTGGCAGTTGTGAAGAAGTGTGAAGAACCGGAAAGCGGTGGTGACGATGAGAGTTAATCCATGTAGATATTGTGCATTGTCTGTAAACCTTAATGGAAAGCATTGTTCAAGGTATTCTTCCGAAGAGTGCGCAAAATGCGAGAACATTCAAAAACACAGGGAATACCTTTTAAGTCAGCGAAAATTCGCAGAGGGTGAGCAGATTACAAGCATTGAGGAACTTTTGAAACAGGAATGGGTAATGTGGTATCACAGTACAAAGCACATAGAGGTTTTCAAGAATATGCAACTCAATCTTGTTTTGAAATTTCTTAAAAATGGAGCATTTAAAAAAGCAATAAGGAAAGAAAGCGAGGAAAAATAATTATGGCAGAGAACACAGCAGTAGCAAAGGCAGAGGAAAAGAAAGAGGAAAAGACAGAGGTTGCACACAGCAACAACAAGGTTACAGACTATAGCCTTGGAATTTTTGGAACATCAGATAATTTCATTATGGCTATGCAGATGGCAAAGGCGTTGGCGAGTTCAACTATCGTTCCGGCAACATTCCAGAAGAACGATGCAAACTGTCTGATTGCTATTGAGCAGGCGCAGAGACTGCGAGTAAGCCCACTGATGGTTATGCAGAATCTGTATGTGATTCAGGGTAGACCGTCTTGGAGTTCAAAGTTTCTGATTGCGGCAATCAATAATTCCGGCAAATTCGATATGGAATTACAGTTTGAGGAAACTAGAGATAAAGATGGCAAGCCTTATTCGTGCCTTGCTTGGACTACGAAAAATGGTCGTAGAGTTGAGGGAATGACCGTGGACATGGAAATGGCTAAAGCCGAGGGATGGCTTAGTAAGAACGGTAGTAAGTGGAAAACCATGCCACAGTTAATGCTTCGTTACAGAGCCGCATCTTTCTTCTCCAGTCTGAATTGCCCGGAGCTGACAATGGGATTATATACGAAAGAGGAAATGCAGGACAACGATTTCAAGGAATATCCGATGGAAGATTTGCAGGAACAGGTCAAGCGTGATATTTCCGAAAATGCCAATTCAGAGCCATTTGTTGTAGCTGAATCCGAAGCTATTGAGACCGGGAGCGAAGTAGTTGAACCAGAGCCGGAGAAAGTAGCCGGAGAAGTCGTTGAGAATGACGAGAACGTACCGGACTTTATGAAAGATTAGGAGGTTGCCATGAGAGTTATATCACAGGACGGCACATTGGATTTTCCGTACGAAAATAGCATTGTTTTTATTGATACAAGGGCGAAAGAAGCAACATTTGTCCGGATGCAGGCAATCGGAGACAATGAGACTTCAATAACAGCTAAATATTCCACGAAAGAAAAGGCAAAGAAAGCCATGGAAATGCTTAGAGAAGAATATCAAAAATATGCAAGCCAGAATTACATGAAAGTATTTCAGTTCCCGGCAGAGGAAGAATTGGAGTAGCCTATGGAAGTTATATCAGTCTTAGAATCCGTGCAGAAAGGCATGAAAGATAACATTTACAATTTCTGCAAAGATGGAAAATGTAGCCAATGCGGTAACTGCTGTTCCAACCTTTTGCCAATGAGCAGAAAGGAAGTAGATGCAATTCACAGATATATCCGTAAGAACCATATCAAAGAGTGTAGGCACCTGCTTCCTACTGTGAATCGACCATATGATATGACATGTCCTTTTCTTGATACGGACAAGAGTTGCGAGAAATGCAGAATCTATCCGGTTCGACCAGAAATTTGCAAGCAATTTATCTGTGACAATGAGCAGAGGGCAAAGCATAATCGGGCATTGTTGGGACAGACAAGACAGATTATTGATGTGAGGAGTGAGTTTTATCACAGAAATGGAAAATAGGCAGAAAGAAAAAATTACAAAAAGCCGAGAACGCATCAAAAAGTTTGGAGAAGTTTATACGCCGGGCTGGATGGTACAAAAGATGTGCAATATGTTGGAAGATGAAAATGGTGGTGCAGAGTGTTGGAGAGGAACAGTGTTGGAGCCTGCGTGTGGTACTGGAAATTTCCTTGTGGAAATCTTGAAACGGAAACTGTCAATAGGAATGACTGAAACGGAAGCTGCAGAGACATTATTCGGCATTGATATTCTGGCAGACAACATAGAAGAGAGCATACAGAGACTTACGGATCTTGCACCGACAGCAGAAAGTATATTCAGAAAGAACATTGTTCAGGGCAACTTTTTAAAACCGGAAGGAATATGGTTTTTGGAGGATGCCGAATGAGAGAAAAAGCGGAAGACCCTTATGTATCTCTTGGTATATGCTCCAGATGTCACAAAGGCATATTGGGAACGCAGTACAAAATGTGCGCTGAGTGCCGGGAGAAGAAAGCGAAGGTAGAGGCTAAGAGACTTGCAAGGGAAACACCGGAACAGGCAGAAGCACGGAAAGAAAGAGTCCGTACCAGATATTACATGAATAAGTCCAGTGGAATATGCGTGAAGTGTGGAAAACGTAATGCAGTATGCGGAACTGTTTTATGCAACAGGTGTTTGGCAAAGAGGCGTTCGTGCGAGAAGTCCACAAGCCAAAGGGAGTACCGGGAGGATAAAGGATTGTGCATAATCTGTGGTAGACCGGCGGTATCTGGAAGAAAGCATTGTGAGGAACATTTAAAGATGCTACGGAAAACAGTTGCAAATGCGGCAAGCCATATAGACTACACGAAACATCCTTGGATAATCGATAATAAACACATATTTGAAAATTGAGGTGAAAGAGGTATGAAACTTAAAGCCTTAGGCTCTGGTTCATCCGGTAATTGCTACATACTGGAAAATGAAAGCGAAGCGTTAATTATTGAAGCAGGGTTGCCGTTTATGGAAGTTAAGAAAGCACTGGATTTCAATGTGCGAAAGATTAAAGCAGTAATCACAACCCACATACATTCAGACCATCATCAGTACTTCTTTCAGTATGTTAGAGCCGGTATTCCAGTGTGGGAGCCGTTCAAATTGATAGATGGAAATATCCTACAGTTTGGGAAAGAAAGCTTTAGCATACGAGCATTTGAAAACCGGGATAAGTCCGGCAGATGGCTACACAACAACGGAGACGGTTCAGAGTGCCCCTGCTACGGATTTTACATCACACACCCGGATATTGGCAGCTTGGTGTATGCAACAGACACGGAATACGTCAGATGGAGATTTAATGGTGTTAATCACATCATGGTGGAAGCCAACTATGATATGCAGTTTGTGAACCGAGAAGAGCCAAATTACGAACACAGATTAAGAGGTCATATGAGCTTACCAACGGCACTTGACTTTATTTCTACTAACGATAATCCGGCATTGCGAAATGTCGTTCTAATTCACTTATCAGATAAATCAGCAGATTCGGCATTATTCAAACAAAAGACAGAAGAAACAGTTAAATATGGAGCAAATGTTTATATTGCAGAAAAAGGATTAGAGGTTGATATGAACCTTTGTCCGTTCTGAAAGGAGACGGCATGAAAGTATATGAGTTGATTTAAGATCTGGTGCAGTTTAAGCCAGATACAGAAGTGGAGTTCCATGTAAAAGCGAAATTCGATACCGATGTTGAAGCGGAATTTGACAGGAACAATGAGAACGACACGCAGGAGGCAACCGTAACTGCAGAGTTCGATGAAGATGTCGATTTTTATGAAATCGACGATAGCGAGGGTAGCGTATATAACCCAAGAATTACATTCAATCTTGAATATTAAAATAGGTTGCAACACCTTGGTATTTACCTAAAAGAAACCAATTTATGCGGTATCTGATGTTTTGGCAAGGAATTTTAATATATCACAAAAAACTAAATTGAAAGCCATGAGATACCTTTGGCGGTTGCTGAAAGTGACCGCCAGAAAGGAGAATACGTGTTAATAATTGAGGATAAAGGACAGAAAGAGGGCTTGCATATCCTTAAGAATAGATATTTCAAAAGCCACGATATGGAAGTCTTGCGTGCACCATTGCCGGTTGGAGATTACATAATTGCCACAGACAAGGTAGCGGATGTTATCCATAGAAAATCAGCTAGAAAAATGGAACTTAAAAAGATGGATTTTCTTGGCACATATGATGTTTCCGTTGACACGAAAAAGGACATGCAGGAAATTGTAGGGAATATCTGTGGAAAAGCACATCCGAGATTCCGTGACGAGTGTATTTTGGCGCAGAACAACGGAATTAAGTTATATGTGCTTATTGAAAATACAGACAAGGTGTATTCCGTCAATGATGTATTTACATGGCATAATCCTCGAGTGGACCGGTATAACAATATTGCATATATGCACACACTTGGAAAATTGCTGAATGTATCGCTACCGAAAACAAAGCCGACATCTGGCAAGGTATTGGCAAAAGCTATGTTGACAATGCAACTTAAGTATGGCGTTGAGTTCGTATTTTGTCGCCCGGAAGATGCTGGGGCAAAGGTTATTGAATTGCTTGGAGGTAGTGAAAATGGCGGAGAATAAGCGGTATTACTGGCTTAAACTGATGGATGATTTCTTTGATAGCAAACGAATCAAAAAACTCCGAAAGATGGCTGGTGGCGATACATATACGATCATCTATCTTAAGATGCAGTTGTTGTCGTTGAAAAAAGGTGGCTATCTGGAATATTCCGGATTGGAAGATGAATTTTACAAAGAGATCGCCCTTGATATTGACGAGGACGAAATCAATGTTCAAGTAACGATTCAGTATCTTCTTTCCTGCGGATTGCTTGAAACATCAGATTCCATTGAGTACAAGTTGCCTTTTGTGCAAGATAACTTAGGAAGCGAGACGGCAAGCACTCGTAGAAGTCGTAAATCTAGGGAAAATGCACAAAAAGCGTTGCAATGCAACAGTGGAGCAACGGAGTGCAACATTTTGCAACAAAATTGCAATGTAGAGATAGATATAGAGAAAGATATAGATACAGATATAGAGATAGAGAAAGAAAATACAAAAGAAAGCGTGCCTGCATCTGATTTGGACTTTGACGCGGAATGGGGATGGGAATACACGATCAATGCATATCCAAAGAAAACGTCGTTAACGTCTGCCAAGGTAGCATGGATGGACAAGCTTTTAGAAGTTATCGAGCCGAACAGGAAAGCCGTTGCAAAGCTGATATATGAGGCTACAGTGGCATATGTTACTGACTATATAGAGAAGAATCCGGATGATACGAATTATCGCTACATACCAAAATACGGAGACTGGCTGAAAGAGGATTGCGATTACTGGATTCGTCAAGTTGAGAAACGAAAGCGAGGTGAGAGCAGTTGACGGAAGCAGAAATTGGAGTGATCGGATGTGTATTGATTGACAATGATTCCATGTACAAGGTTTATAACAAATTGAAGCCGGAAATGTTCAGCTCTGAATTTTGCCAAGATGCTTTTGCTGAAATGCTTGCCATGTATGATCGTGGAGAAAACATTAATGTCGTTTCACTGTCTCAGTCACTTGAAAACCACAAATGGGAGCCGGAAATAATTGCAAGCGAATTGAAAGAATGCATATCTGTTACCCCAGTCTCAACGGCAATAAAAAGTTATGCGGATGCAGTCATTAAGGATTGGCGGGTAAGGGAAACAAAAAGCCTTTTCCAGAGAGTGAGCCTTAGACCATGTGATATTGATAATTCGATCGCGGAAGTTCTTACAAGGCTTGAAGAAATCCAAGTTAATCAGTTGAAGAAATCTAAGTTGATGAAGCAAATCGTATCAGAGAACAAAGATAAATACTTCAATGATGATGTTGGAGAGGACAGGGTAAAGACAGGATTTTACCATCTTGACGATTGCCTTGGCGGTCTTGAAGGCGGAGACATTACAGTTGTTGCTGCGAGACCGGGAGTTGGTAAGTCTGCTATTGTGGCACAAATAATCGAGAATATGGCAAGAAAAGGCTATAACACTTGTTACTACAACATGGAGATGAACAACAGTCAGATTTATGAAAGGTTTGTTTCAAGAATGTCAAAGATTGGTCTGACAAGAGTTCGCAGGGCAAAGGCTTTTCTTGGTGGAGAGAAAGAAGCCTTTGACAAGGCAAATGATGAGCTTGAAAAATATCCGATCACAATTGACGATCAGACAAATGTTATTGAGGAAATAAGAACGCAATGCAGGCATCAAAGATATGACGTGATCGTAGTTGACTATCTGCAATTGGTACGGTGTAACCGGAAGTTCAATAATCGTGCATCCGAAGTCGGGGAAGTTTCGAAGCAATTCAAAGCACTTGCGAGAGAGCTTCACGTTCCGATCATCCTATTGTCACAGCTTAACCGAGTATCGGAAATGAATGTAACGAAAGAGCCTACAATGTCCGAATTAAGAGAATCCGGAGATATTGAGCAGGATGCTTCCAATATTATTCTTATGTGGAATTTGGATGAAGACAGAAAATTTAAAGGCTTGAAAGTTGAAAAGAATCGACAGGGTACACCGTTTAGAGAAGTTGTTCAGTTTGAAGGTGATCGTATGGAATTTATCGAGCGAACCGAAACCATTGAACAGATTCAAGCACGGATGCGACAGAAAGACGGTTTCCGAGAAGTATGTGGCAGCACACCATTTGATTAAAAGGTGAATGATTATGGCAAGTAAGAAATTTGAAAAAGGTTCCGAAGAATGGCAGTTTTTTAATGACTATTATAAATTCCGGCAGCAGTTTTATGAAGCTGATAACGAAGATGAGTGGTTCCAAGGAATGATGGAAGCAGGGGAAATGCTAATTAAAAAATACACACGGACAAATATATCAAAATATGTTCAAAGTCTTGTATTTAGCCATTTTGAGGATGTAGAGAGGAGATGGAAGAACAAATGAGTAATGCACTGGCAAGAAAGAAAAAGCGGATGCAGCCACTTGGATATTCCAAGAGTGAACTGATCGGAATACAGAGACACGCCAAGGCACAAAGCAATGCGGATTATCTGATAGAGGAATCCTATTATAACGTTCGCATGATGGCATACCAGACACTTCATGATAAGTTCGGATTTAGTCAGAAAAGAATTATCAGAGTAGAACAGACGATTGAAACGTATTTAGGAGATGCCGAAAAGGATGGAATGTCAGCAGAGGAGCTTGGATATTTCATGAAAACAAAATGCGGTATTGATGTGCGGGAAGAAACCAATAAGATACCGTACCGTGAAAGTTTTTATCTGGTAGAGCGAAAGATCGCACCAAGCTGCATGATACAGGCAAATAAATTTTTACTGGCGCAGGTATTTAATTACTTTGCAATGTTGGGTGTCTGTTTGAAAACAAAGTTTAAGTTCTCTTCCAATCAGATCAGACAGGTGTATGAGAGAATCAGGTATCTGATTAACTGCATTGCTACCGGATATGAAACCATGGCAGGAATTGCAAGTGTACTGGAGCATGAATGTAAGTACATTGACAAGCGGTTTATTGGAAAGACGTATGAAATATAGGAGGAATGGTTGATGGACAAGTTAGTTGTGGAACTGCAGGATGGATATTTTGTGGAGATTGATTCTCTGAATTACACCCTGAGGTAGAGATACGCCGGACAGGATAAGGACGGCAACGAAAAAGAGAGTGTTCGAACAATCGGATATTTTGGAAACATGAAACAGTGCGTCAAGGCTTTGTTAGAGCGTTATCGAGGGAGTTATCTGAAAAGGCACAGATTTCACTTGGCGAATATTTAGAACTGTTGGATAAGGCCTATACGAGGTCAGAACAGCTTGTAAACAGTCTTGGAAAATGACGGAGGTATAAATTGCACAGAGAAAGCAAAGAGAGACGCAGAATCATAGCAGAGATGGAAAACCATCAGACGAGAATACCGAAGCATCCAAACCCGGATGCATTGAGAGATTTTAAGTAAGTGCCGTATCAGTTGCGGTACGGGAAGGAGAAAAAGGATGCTGAATAGAGAAAAATATGCGGAAGAGATTTTAAATATTGCGTGTAAGGGAGATAAAATTGCAATTTGCAACGGGAAATTGACAGCTTGTGACGATACACATTGCATAGATTGTGATTTTAGGCGTCCTTCAGAATGCCAAGAAAAAATGCTGAAATGGGCGAACAGCGAATATGTTGATTGGAGCAAGGTTTCAGTTGATACACCGATTTATGTTAGATGCCGCAGCAGCGACGAATGGGAGAAAAAACATTTTGCTAAATTCGAGAACAATTATGTGTATGCGTGGAGCGATGGCAAAACATCATGGAGCACCACTAATGGATCTACAATGGTATGGGAGCATGCCAAACTGGCAGAGAGTGAGGATCAGAATGAAAATAAGCAGGATTAAAAACAGGATATCTGAGGCAGCAACAGAAGCCTGCGGGTATTCTCCACTAACAAAAGTGGTTTCGGAGGAAGAAATCAACAGGATTTTGGAGCAGGAAAGCGAGGGATAGCATGGAGAGATTAACAATACGTTCAAAAAACAGTGATATGGTTTGGTTTAAGGATGCAGAGAATGGTAATGCACACCTTGAACCATGTGAAATGACTGCACATCATAACAGAATGGCACTTGATAAGCTTGCCACTTATGAGGATGCCGAGGAACAGGGAAGAATGATTATTTTCCCATGCAACAAAGGAGACAAGCTCTACGAGTTTTATCGTGAATGTGTAGAGGACAGATTAGGAGCCGGGGAGACACCGGAAGACATCATTGATGTGAGAAAAGTGTATGGTTTTGAATATGAGGATGATGTGTTGTATATCCGAGCTTCTTATCATTCAAACCATTCAGAACTCTGGGGCGGATATGGTGAAGATATGCCAGAGTTTCCGGTAAGTGAGATAGGTAAAACTGTTTTTCTTACATACGAGGAAGCAGAAGCCAAGTTGAAAGAAATGGAGGAAAAGGATGGAAGATAGATATTTATGCAAAGCAAAACGAACTGATAACGACGAATGGGTGGAGTGGAATATGTTTACAGGTATTCCGCATGATGTACATATTTTGGATAACACCATCTGCCAGTGTACCGGACTTAAGGATAAGAACGGCAAGCTGATCTGGGAGAATGACGTTTGTGATAGAAAAGAAGAATATCCGGAAATTGTAAAATATAATAAGGGCGATTGGACGCTTGATTATAGTTACTCAAAAGATAGAGAAAGCGGATATTGCTACTGTAATTTAGGATTTTACGTACTCGAACGAAAGTGTGTAGAAGTTATCGGCAACGTTTTTGATAATCCGGAACTGTTGGAGGTGTAGGATGCCGAGAACCATAGCGTATAGAGCAGGAGGATTTACAAATTGTGGAATCAGTTACACAAAATTCAGTCAGGAGGAATTGGCAGAAATGAAAGATAGAGTCATGACGGAGAGTGAATCAATAACAAAAAAATATTGCAGTACATGTAAATACTACGCTGAATATGAGGGCGTTTGTTGCAATGGAGACAGTGAACACTGTGCAGATTTCCGTGGACTGGATGATACATGTGAGAAATGGAAGGAAAACGAAGAATGAATGAAGAACTTAAGCCATGCCCGTTCTGCGGCGGAAACGCAATGTTCTTAACCATTACAAATAAGTCATCACATTCGGCTGTTGGGGTAATGTTCAAAATCAAATGTATGAAATGCGGAACAGAACTTCCAAAAAGCTATGAATGTGAGATGTACATGGATCAGGACGGAGGCATCAGAACAGGGAAAGACGAGCGAACGAAAGCAACTACAGATTGGAACAGGAGGGCGAACGATGAGACTGATTGATGCGGATGCGCTGAAGAAAGATTTAAAATCGGTTACTTTAAGCAATGGAACTTTAGTAAATACAAATGCAGTATTGTATTTACTAGAAGAATATCCGACCGCCTATGACCCGGACAAGATTGTGGAGCAGTTGGAAAATGAGAGAAAGTTTTGGGAGAATGCATATAACAGGAATTTGGGAAAAGAGAAAGCAAGAAGTTATGAGCACGCAATCGAGATTGTGAAAGGCGGTGGAGTAGATGCGAAAACCGATTCCTAAATCTGTTAGAAAACAAGTATATGCAAAATACAACGGTCATTGCGCTTACTGTGGGTGTGAATTAGAGTACAAGGATATGCAAGTAGACCATGTTATTCCTTTAAACGGTTGGAGCGAACAGGGAACGGACACGGTGGATAATATGCTCCCTGCCTGCCGGAGTTGCAATCATTATAAAAGCCGTTCTACTCTTGAGGGATTCCGAAAGATGGTTGAAGCAATGCCAGATACCTTGATGCGGGATAGCGTAACTTATAAAAATGCGGTTCGCTTTGGTTTAGTAATTCCCAATAAGCAACCAATTACATTTTATTTTGAGAAAGTAGGTGGTGTAGATGGCAATTAAACCAATATTATTTAACACAAAAATGGTTCGGGCGATTCTGGATGGGAGAAAAGATGCAACGAGAAGAATTGTAAAAGGCTTTATTCCTGATGATGCAGTATGGGGATATACCGCTTTTACACCTAAAGGGTACATATCGTGTAGAGGTACATTTGCAGATGGGTATGGAGAGAAATTTTTTAAGTTGCCTTGCGAGTCGGGCGATATCCTGTATGTCCGGGAAACATGGAAAAAGGCGCCGAACGGATACTATTACTACGAAGATTGGCAAAGAAATGACATTGCCGATGTTACAAAGTGGAAACCATCCATCCACATGCCGAAAGAAGCCGCACGTATCTGGCTTAAGGTTACGAATGTGAGGGTGGAGCGGTTGCAGAAAATCGCACCACAAGGAGCGTGGAAAGAGGGTGCGAGATGCTCTTGCCTGCATCCTGTACCAGATTGCGCAGGAAATAAAACCGCTTTTGTTAATATTTGGAACAGCACCATTAAGAAATCCGACATTGACCGCTACGGCTGGGATGCGAATCCGTGGGTGTGGGTAATTGAATTTGAGCGGTGCGAGAAGCCGGAAGGAGTGTGAGAATATGAGTAAATTTGATTATGGTTGTTTTTGCGGAGACGACGATTCACTTGGTTTCAATGCGAGTAAATACAACAAGGAAGAAGCTTTAAAAATTGGCGCGGAAGAATATGGGTGTAACGTAAACGAATTAACGGTAGAAGAAGCCTATATTTATTATGGTTTTGGAACTGATGAAGATGGAGAAACACGTACAGCGTATTGGCTTTGCGATGTACCTAAAGGAAATAGCTTTGAAGCATGGAGAGTGTATAAAAAATAGGATGTGGGGAGCGATGTCTAAAGCAGTATTGGTTATGGATATGCCGGAAGATTGCACCATGTGTAAGTTTTGGAACTCAAAAGATGACGAGTGTTATGCAACTGGCGTTGAAGAGCTTTCATTAAATAGTGAAGAAGCAAAGCCGGATTGGTGTCCGCTCCGGGCACTGCCGGAGAAGATGAAAGTGTGCGGAAAATATCCACAGCCGGACAGGATTGCACCATCGTATAAAGTTGGTTGGAATGCCTGCTTAGATGAGATTTTAAAGTAAATTGAAAGGAGTGAGAGGTTTTCCGTTAGATTGGATGATTTAAAAGCAATAAAACGATGAATTTGTTGCATAAAACACAACATAATTAAATTTAAAGTGCACTATTGTAGATGTGTGCACGGAATATAAGAAAGGAGCCGGAACCTATCCGGATAAAAGGCGCGCCGGGTTCCTTTCAAAAGAAAATGAAGAATAGTGAATTAAAAGAATATGTAAACAGCTTTCCGGATGATGCACCGGTGAGTATTATCTGCGCGAATCCAAGAAAAAGAAAACTGTACAAGTTGGAAAATGTAATATGGGTGACAGACCAAGGGCAGCCTTTGATCCTTATTGACATTGGAAAAGAATCGGATATGGATGCAGAAATGAATACCGCAGAAGAAAAGATAGGGAAAAAAGAAGCGTAAAAACATGTAGAAACAGTACATTAGATAATGTTTTAGGAAAAGCAAGAGAAGCCGGCATGAGTTACGGAAAATATGTGGCAATGATGGACGGTACACCGAAGATCTGGCAGGGAGAAGAATAAAAAATATAAGAGGAGAATGGCTTATGAAGTTTTCAAAACTGACTAAGCCAGAGCTTGAAACAATTATTGAAAACGCCAATTTCACGGAGCAGGAAGAAGAAATATTTTATCTTCTTGCCCGTGGACTTATTTCAAAAGAAATAGCCATGAGACTATGCGTATCAACAAGAACAGTGGAAAGAAGAATTTTTGATATTAAACAGAAAGTAAAAAAGTTAGAAGGTGAGTTAAACGGGAAATCTTTCAAATAGTGAGTTGTTGAATATTGCCATCGAAAATGGTATTATCAACATAGACACCATTCAGAAAAAAATTGAAATGAACGAAAGGAAAAAATTTATTGAAAAACACACTTACAGCATTTGGCAAGGAAAAGATGGAAAGTTTTACACATATTTGCCAGATGAAGATAATAAGAGAGGAAAGAGACTTGTAAAGAGAACATCTGAAAAAGCAATTGAAGATGAAATAGTAAAGTTCTATAAAGCTAAGGAGGATGAACCTACAGTTATTCAGGTATATTCTAATTGGATTTCTGAAAAACTTGAATATGGTGAAATAACAAGACAGACAAAGGACAAGTACGAGACAAATTTTAAAAGATTTTTTGAAAATAAGTATTTGCCGATTGCAAATAGAAAAATCCGGTACATTGATGAAGAAATATTGGAATCATTCATAAAAACAGCTATTTCAAAACTGGAACTTACGCAAAAAGCTTATTCTGATATGCGGATATTGATTAACGGAATTTTCAAATATGCAAAGAAAAAACATTATACCAGCCTGAGCATAACCAGTTTTATGGGTGATTTGGAAATTTCGGAAAAGTCATTTAAAAAGAACCATAAGTCAGACTGCGAATTGGTATTTTCTAAGGATGAGGAACTTTTAATTGAACGATTTGTAATGGAAAATGAGCCTACATTGATAGAACTTGGCATTATTTTGGCATTTAAAACAGGATTGAGAGTTGGGGAAATATCTACCCTCTCATGGTCTGATGTCGGAGAAAATAAGATACATATATCAAAGACAGAAATAAGATATAGAGATGATAATGGCAAATATGTATTTGATGTTCAAAATTTTCCTAAAAGTGATGCCGGGTTTAGAGATGTTATAATTACCGCAGATACCAAAGAACTTATGAGAAAAATAAAAATGCTCAATCCATTTGGGCAATATATTTTTATGAAAAACGGTAAACGAATAAAAGGTCAGGCATTTACAAGGCGGCTATATGTGATATGTGATAGAATAGGAATTGGTGAACGTTCAATTCACAAGGCAAGAAAGACATATGCAACAAAGTTGATAGATGGAAATGTTCCAGAATCGGTAATAAAAACACAAATGGGGCATACAGATATCAGAACAACTCTCGATCATTACTATTTTAATAACAAGACAGAGAGTGAAATGCAGGAATATATTGCAAAAGCATTATCAATGTAAAAGGTAACACGAGGTAACACCTTTGGAGATAAAGAAATTCAGTATTTATGCGGGTTTGAGAGAATTGATACCGAGTTCGAATCTCCCTTCCGCTACTTTATTTTTATTTAAGAAAACCTTGTGAAGCCTTGATTTTACTGAAAGAAAGGAGTTTTTGAATGGTGTCTTTTCTAAAGGTCAAAATCAAAGGTAACACTAAAGGTAACACGAACGGATGTATGGAGCTTAATGCGTTCTTTTTTTTT
>ENA-OONB01000022-OONB01000022.1-viral-metagenome-genome-assembly--contig:-NODE-22-length-14613-cov-3.134820_pt1 | contig 14613 bp, 18 predicted proteins | sample MGYA00245309_ERZ501080 | MGnify/ENA primary metagenome ERZ501080 (study PRJEB25959, sample SAMN05341348) | viral metagenome | host: human-associated | place: USA: California | collected 2014-04-21 | study... | reverse complement strand
TTTTTTATACAAAAATTTAAGGAGGAAAAACAAATGAGTTTTAAATTAGGTGACAAAATCTATAAAGAGATTCTATACTTTTATGCAGAAGATAAAGGTACTGGTATTCCACAATATGTACTAACTCAATTAAGTGATGCAAGCATTGAAGTCACTGCTGAATCTACAGATGTTACCGATAAAAATGGTAATCTTGTAAAGAAAATTTGGAAATCTAAATCAGGTGCTTTTTCTGCAACAAATGCTTTTGTTAACACCAATATTATTGCTGCATCTTCTGGATCTCAACCAATTTTTGCTTCTAAGAATGGGAAAGTAAAAATGCCAAGACTAATGCACGTTAAAAATGGTGTTAAAACTGTTACGATTACTGGATATGTAGAAGGTTCCGTAAAAGTAGCTCAGTATTTTGGTGATGGTTCCATTGGAAAAACATATACTATGGATACGACTGCTGCTGCAGACAAATTTTCTATTGCAAAAGAAGGTGCTGTACTAACTCTTCCACTAGATGAAGACGCAGAAATGTTCTTTATTCGTTATGATCGTGAAGTAGAGACAGGTGCCGTAATCCACAATAGAGCAGATAAATTCCCAACATCTGTATACGCAATTATGAAAGCTACATACTACAATCCATGTAAGAAAAATGAACTAAAAGCAGATTACATTGTAATGCCATCATTCCAGGTATCTCCAGAAACCACTGTTCCAGTTAGTGCTGACACTACAACCATGGATTTCAAAGGTGATCTAGAGATCGAATATTGTGGAGATGACAAGATTCTGTATAGCGTTTACGATGCTGATGAGGTTGACGAAGACTGATTCTAATCAGAAGGGAGAAACAAATGGCAAATAACAGAGTATGTCTTACTTGTGGTAAGGCTTATGAGTATTGCGGATATTGTCCTACGAGCAAGAATCTCCCGATGTGGATGAATCTGTTTGATACAGAAAATTGCAAAAATGTTTTTGAAACTGTAAGCGATTACGCTCAAGGTGCAATAAGCAAAGAAACGGCAGTTACCGACCTGTCATTGTGTGATTTATCAAAAGTTTCTACTTACAAGGAAAATATCCAAAAACTTGTATCAGAAATTATTGATAATAAGAATGATAAAAAAGTTACTGCAACTAAAAAAAGAGAACAAGCTGTAAAGATTGTTCCAAAATCTAAAGTGAATAAAAATAGTGTTGATTGATATATGAGAATTATAGGGGTACGTATATATCAATTATACGCACCCCTATTTTTTACACTTATATATCAGGAAGGAATAAAAGGAAAAATGAAGTTTGACAAAGAATACGCGACTTCTTTTGTTGACGAGTATAAATATCTAAAAGAATACGGTATTCGTTATGAATTCGTAAAGGTTGATGAATTGTGATTTTATCATTTACTACATAATCATCTCCAAAATATAGTTGAAGAGGATTAAAATCTAAGCGTTCTTCTTCTTTATTTTCTTCATTCGCTATCTGTGCTTCAATTGCGCTTTGTACAAGATCATTATTCGTAAACCCCATAATTTACCACCTTTTATTACTATAGAAGGATTTACCATTCTCTGTTTTTGTAATATTGTTTGGTGTAATAATTTGATATTGCAAAGTACGCACAAGATAATTGTTATCCATCGTTGATTCTTTATCCAAAGATGGAATCGGATTTTCAACCTCAGTTCCAATCCATGCAAATCTATCTCGCAATATTGCAGCAATTAGATCATGTCTTGGTAAACCAGTAAGATCATCTATAACATCTTTTTCATGGATAAATATTGTAAAAGTAAGAAGAAGTGTTTTTATAGAATTATTATATCTTGCTAAGTCGCTAAAACTTGTTTGATAACATACATAATTCCTAGAATCTGTTTCTGTTTCTGGGAAAAATATGTATGGACGAATATGGGCATTTTCACCAAAATAACGATCCCACTCACCCAATGGTTCGCCATCTGCATCAACGTTTAAATTTCCATCATCGTCAAATAATTCGGATTCCAACTCTGCATCATGAATTGCATACAGTAATTCTGGACAGTGTAATAATATTTGATATACTTGATTTTTGATACGAATATTATCATCATCTGGATTATGTGTATAAGCGCGTAATTTATTAAGCATATCATCTTTTGTATGAAAGGAGTATTCATTTATTTTATTCATTTAAATACCCCCTATACAGTAATTTCAAAATTTTCAGCTACTCGAATAATGTTATTATTTAAAGAAACATCACATGATATTAATAATAATTTCCCTAAATAATTTCGATCGTTGATAAATTTCATTTTAATTTGATTATATTTACAACCAGATTTTGACCACGATACATGATTAGATAATTCATTATTTTCTACGGAGCATTTCCAAGTAAATTCTCCGCCTTTATATTGATCAGATATGTCATTGTGATCCTCGTCTAGTATTTTTATAGTAAACAATTTGTAACTGCCACCAACTTTTACATTGGTAGAAGATGCTATAATTTCTTTATTTATACCGGCAATTTCTCCAGGCGTTGATGGTTCGACTGGGATAACAGACGAATCATAGTAATCAGCATACATACCAATAATCTTACCGTTTTCGTCACGTTCAATATAATCTCTGTGTTCATCCCAAAAATCTTGATAAATTGTAAGCTTTTGGATTCCGACAGGTTTTGTGTTTTCGATTTTTGTTATAGACCATACCAAAGGATGCTCTGTTGGTGCGCTAATAATAAGACGCATTGTTTTGCTAATATCATCGTTATACCAAAACTTTTCAGTAATTGGATTTAATGGGAACCAGATTTTATCCTGGTTGTCTGGGTGGCAAAGTAGTGCCATTTTGTTACTTTGTTAATTCGCTTTTTTAACAAAGATCTATCTACATATGTAAATAAATTTTCTTATGCTTTCACATAATGTGCAGATCATATCATTCACCATGCCAATCACGGTTTAGGTGTTCCCAACTTCGGAACGCTTGTTCCTATTCTATTTCAAGAATGATCGTTGAACCTTCCTCTGTTCGAGCTTGGCTGCTGATCGCCCATTAAAAAAGATGCTACAGTCCGTAGACTAGCATCTAATAATTATTATCTATTTATTTTTTTACGTTCGCACTTGCGTATGTTTCATCACTATGCTGTAGTATAAATAGCTTTAGGGTTTTCCAGCAATTCAAGGAAATACATTATTATCATTTCTAATAATAACGGACTACTTTTGTAATCTCTATACTTACCAGTTGTGTCAAATATGTTACTTTATTGGGTCGTTAATCCAACAAAGATAAATTATAAATTATAATTTATTTTCTTATACTTTCGTATAATGTTCAGGTCATATCAAATCCATGCTTATTATTAACATAATAAGTTTAGAATGTCTCCATTAACCCACTTGGGTACATGACCGTCGAACCTTATCCTTTTCGGATCTTGGCTGCGTATTGTCTAATTCAATTATTTCTTAACATTCGCATTTGATTTTATTTCATATCTGTGCTGTAGTATAATTGACTCTCAAGAGTTCCACGCAATTAAAAGACTTTCGACATACTGTTTCCAGTATGAAGCGCATACACTTTACGAATTCTGGTTTCGAAGCACACCCCACATTTTCCGCTTAATTCTGTTTTGACCAGTTTTTTCAATCCATGTCAAATTATAATCACATGGAAGAATTAAATACTTCCGAAATTGGTTTGCAATTTCTCTTCCAACAATTAACCATTTATGATAAACCAAATTATCATCTGGAATATCTACGAATAACCCAATTGGGAAATCGGCAAGATACCGTTCATGATAATCTGTTTCATAATAATACAAATCATCATTCTCGGAAAAAGAATATTTTTGAGACGGACGAAATTGTAGATAATAAGGAACCTGATCCTTATCTATAGACTGATAAGAATTAATAATAAACTTTGCATCAATTGGAGTTTTGGTTGTATTGTCATAAGTCATATTCTGATTTTTATCTGGCTGATCATCATGGTAAAAATCATATATATAACACTTTTTTGCTTGGATATCATGATCAAATGTTTGTTCCATAAGAAAATCTGAGTTTTCTTTTGTTATTTCACCAATTGTTTTTGCATTATTTGATCGTATGCTTGATATACGTCTAGCTGTTGATAGGTTTGGCATGACTATTTACCTCCTCTAACATAGATTTAATATATCCATGAGAATCTAGAATAGCTTTTCTAAATATTCTATAACTATATTTTGGACTATCTATTAGATCGTATGCCGCCTGTAATGTCGAAATTAAAAGCAGCATATCATTTGGATAACCTAATAATGTATTAAGTCCACCGAATTTAAATAGAATATCTTCAAAGTATTTTTTGAAATCATCATCTGAATTAAAAATTCTGTCTGTCACTAGCTTATCTTTATATAAAAGTAATCTATGAATATTTTTGTGCATTAAACATGCTGCGTTTTTTATTTGTTCGTCAGAAAAAGTTCCATATAAATAATCCATATTATGTACCATTATTAATATAAGAGTTATAAAGATAACCATGATCTCTAATAGTCTTACTTAATTCTTTCTGTACATTTTCTAATCTTGTCTGAAGCAATCTGTATGGATTGTTTAGCATTTTTTCTTCTTTTCCACCAACCATCATAATGGTATAATTCAAAGAATCGACTCTTGGGCTGAGCCATTCAATTGTAATCCCTAGAACAAATAATTTGCACACATATTCAATATCAGAACTTTCATCTATTGTATTTACAAGATTAAAAGAAACTTCTTGCAGTTCATCGTCCAATACAATAGAAGAGAAGAGTCTTCTGATTCTTGCATCTCCAAGTGCATTGTGTAGTCTTTCGGTGTAAATCTCATAAAAATCATTAGAATTTAATGCTAATTCTTTCGGATCGTCGATCCTGCCCAATGCCCTTGAAAAGATAGTTTCATAAGGAAGTATCATCTCGACCTCCTTTATTTAACAAATAATTCACTTAGAAGATTAAAATCCGAATCAAAGATTTCACTGAGTTTTCTTACTTTTGCAATACTGTCAAGATGACCATTGGCAATCTCTGTAGCAATCATCTGCTCCAGGATGGTTCTTGTAGCTTCTGGCAGCTCTTTGATTTCCATTTCCATCTGTCTTGTAGACATATCAAGAATTTTGAGCAAATCATTTCTTGTATACATTTTCTCATATACTTTTTTTACAGTAGGAAAATCTTCCAGTAAATCGTCATCCAGGATAACAAATCTTGGTAAGAATACATGGTCTGAACCTTTTCTAATCAAAGAAACAAGGTCACGATAATTGATTTCGCAATCATATCCATAATCTTTGAATTCATAAATATTTCCAGATTGAGACGTGATGTTTAATCCCCCATAACATACTGATCGACACAGAATATAATCTGAATCTGTAAATACCTTTTTCTCTTTTTCGATTTTTTCTTCAATTGGTTTTTCAGCAATAACCTGTTCTTCTGCAGTTACTTTTGTATCAACTTTAGTAGCTACTTTTCTAGTTGTAGTAGCAGTTTCCTTTTTTGCTCGTGCTGTCGGCATGGCTTTCCCTCCATTAAAATAGGAGAGTAGTAATTATGCTACCCTCCCAATATTTCTTATACTATAATTCAGATTAGTCCTCTGTAATGGTCCATTGACCAAATACTTTTCCTAGTCTTGTAGATACTCCAAGCTCTCTCTGAACTTCGTAGTTCATGATATCAGCGATGTTACTATTAGCTGTTCCACGCTCAGTGATTTCCTCGATTAAAGTCTCACCAACATCAATCATATCAACCATTTTGTCATCACCAGAAGCAAATACATAAAGAACATCATCTTTATACATATCTTTTGTAAGATCATTCTTTGCGAATCTTTGTGGAATCTCAATTAGGGTATAACGTCCATAATTACCGAGACGACCCATCTTTGCTACATCCTCTTTCTGAGAACTTGCGATCCAATTAACATCAATAAGACCATCAAGCTCCTGAAGACCTACCATAGTTCCCATAATAACAACTTCTGCATTGTCATTTGCTACAGATACATTCTGAAGAACTTTGTTAAATTTCTTTCTATTTGCTGCGTTAAGTGCGCCAGTCTGAACAAATTGTGTCTGTGCTGGAAGTTTCTTGTGTGCTTCTAGAATCTCTGCAAAAATAAGCTCTTGTGATAAAACAACAAATGCTCTTGTAATAGCATCAACTAGCTTTGTCCAGTCCTCTTGTCCGATTAGGTATCTATCGATATCAGCACCCACAGCAGCACCGTAAACATCCGTCTCAACAGAATAGGTCGTGTTTTCTGGTAGTCTCTGTAACATAGTGTCATGGTGTCTCTTTCCCATTCTTGCTACAGAAAGAATCACATCATCATGTTCATTGACAAAAAGATTTTTATCTCCTTCTTTGATATTTTTATAATTTACAAGAGCATTGAACCACTCGTTTTCTTTGAGGCCAGTAGAGATTGTCCAATCGGTTACTTCCTCAATTACATCAAAGAACTGGCGACCATAATCTGAGAATAGAACAGATTCTGGAAAAGGATTGAGAATTGTGCGGGTGGGTACTCATGCGGTAACCCGTGATGCTAAATCAACGTTGTGGCAGCGACTCTCTCAACATAGAGGACCATTAAAATCAGGTGGAGGAAACCATCGTGGTTCTATTTTCAGAATTTTAGTTGGGATGGCACTCATTGAAAAAGATAATTTGAAAATGCTCGAATGGGGAATTGGAAAAAAAGCTACTAAGGATATACTCGATAGTGAACACCAACTGGAACAGAAAGTCAGCCAAGTAATTCGCAACATGCCATTCATATGGTTGGAAATAGATGATGAACCGGGCAAGAACAGCAAAAGAAAATTTATAGAAAGAAATTCAATTGCTTTGTTGAGTAATTGTTGGGAAACTAATAAAATAGACCCGGCATCCCATACTTGGTTGGGCAATTATTGCGCTCCCGAATTTGTCCGTTTGTCCGGTATGTGGAATCAGGATCATGTTATTGAGAAGTGCCATCCAGATTTCTTGGAAGAGCTGGATAAGTTGGTGAAATGACTGATTACACTAAATTCAAATACAGAACATTGAAATCAAGAAATTCGATTAGAAATTTGACTGAATAGCGACATAGATATTTTAAACTTATATCCTTTTCCCACTTTTAATACAATTATCTTTCTTACTCCCCCATCCGCAGTTATTACACAGTTGAGCCATGGATCCCATTGAAGTCCTCCCTTATAGGGTATATGTATTGCGAAAACATTTAGTTATTTTCTTGAACCTCCATTCTATATCTCGTTTACTATCCGCCACCTAGCCTCGATCCTTTTCAGATAGACGTTTTCATGGTCATCCCCGTACTTTGATAACAGCTCAATATAAAACAGTGCGGTAACCATTCGACCCGTTTCTTTATGACTTTTTGAATTGTTCCGGTCCGCATATGGAAGCATCCACGAAAATAGATTCACCCAATTCATGTTAAGCACAGAGCCATAAACCTGAGCCGACATAAACATTGCCTTCGATTTCCATTGCTTCCCATTTTTCAGAAAATCATCTCTGGTTTTTTCAAACTCTTCCAGAAATTGAGCACTGCTCATGTTCATTCTGCAGCAAGCTTTTTCTTCAATCGTGTTCCACGCTGCCAATGCGTTTTGGACGGATTCGTTGAGATCGCTCGGCATAGGTAAGACCATAAACCCTTCTGTCAAATGGGCATATTCATCTTCTTGCCATTTGCTAATAGCATCCTCGGAATCCGGAGCTTTCGCCCTTACGCAGGTATTCCAGATTAAACCTTCTAATTTGTTTATTGATGACGATTGTTTCATGACTCCTCTTCCTCCTTTTTGGTTATACAATCCTTCGCGATAACAAATGATTTGAGACGAACTACTAAAGCCTACATATTGCCGGCCCTATTTCCCTATACTTACTGGAATAGAAGTCCCGAAATAGGTTCTTCCATTAACCTTTTCGATGTTTACGTCCAAAACACTGCTTGCCCTCTTTCCGTCTATCTGTTTGATGTTCACATCAATAATCCCGGTTGAGGCCGCTACATTCTCGGAAATAAAGACCGGTTTCAGAAGAATGGCCCAAAGCCTAAAGCGATTAAAGTCAAAACTATCTTCGTATAAAGATCTGTTTTCATTTCCAAGCCCCCGTATTGGTTTCTTACAAAGCCCCTGCTTCATATCAAACCTACTTTTCTTTCCTCACTCTTTATCGAACCGTTCAGTCTGGATTCCTTCCAAGCAACAGTCATTTTTTCGACTTCCTTAAAATCCGGGAACTCGCCAGATCCCAAATATGTTCTCACGACATGCTGAAAACTTCCCTTCAGCTCCGCGAACGTACTGGATATCTCGATAAGCTTCTCCAGAATTGCCTCCGGTATCTCGAAATCGATTTCCTGCAAGTATTCACTAAGTGCCACTTTCTTCGCCTCTTGTGTAGGCGCTTCTATCTCAATTAGATAGTCGAACCTGCCGGGTCTAAGGAGAGCCCTGTCAATATCATTCACGTTGTTGGAAGTGGCGAGGATCGCGACATTCTCAGCTTGATACAGTCCCTCCAGTGTCTCAAGCAAATCTATTGCCGCTCCCCGACCTTGATGTCTGTCATAAAACAGTAGGTCCATGTCCTCGATAAATAACACGCACGGGAACACAATCTTGCAGCTGTCGAGAAGCTGAGAAAGGTTGATGTGCGCTATGGACCTTGATGGACCTGAACTACAGTAAAGCTGTTTTTTTCCAACAGCTTTTTCAGCAGACTGCGGAGAATAAAAGATTTCCCGTATCCGGGCGGAGCATAAAGTAACAAGCCCAAAGTATTCGAAAGATAATTCTTGGAATACCTTTCACAAAAGTGTTCATAGTTATAAAATGCGTTTTCGAGCTTCGACACTACTGAGCCAGATATCGATGCCTTTATCTGATCAAATTCCGGTGCTTTTATTTCGGTTTGTATTTTGAGAGATCTGCCGCGAATTATGAGAAATTTGTTTCTGTATTCCTTCTTTATAGCATCCGCGAACATCTCCTCCAGCTGGGCGAAATCGAGAGTCGTCAGAAAGTGAAGGCAATATGCCTCTTTTTCATCTTTCTCAAAGAAGACAAAATCACCATTGTCTTTCCGGAAATACATATGTTCAGGATGAATGGACTTGTATCCGAGTGTGAGCAGCACATCATTAAAATTATTGCTGGCGAAATAATATAAAGGACACTTCAGGTTGTACTCCAGCAAAGGTTTTTCGATAATAGGTGCTATGTATTCATAGATATCAGGTATGTACATCTCCCAACCCTCCCTTAATTTTTATAGATATGATACGAGGGTTGATGGACATTGCATGTCCATCATGGCAAATTTTTTTCTGAATTGATAAATACCCGGCCTTCTCGCGGCTTTTGTTTATTCGCTATATAATTAGACAACTAGTGGACAAATTCTGTCCAACGAATCACGTATAAAGGAAGATGAAAAGCATGGAATATTTGGATGATACGGTAGGGAAGTTCGACCGCATTTACTATCTCATAGAGTATCTCGCAAACCTAAATAACGGTCTAACCGTAGAAGATATGGCAGCTGAAACCGGCAAGAATGAAAAAACCATTAGAAGGGATCTGCAGTCCATACGGGCAATAATGGGTCTTAATGTATTGGAAGAAAGGGGACCTGACAGAAAAATCAGATATAGAATTGAAAAGCACGCTGTACCATTCAGACCGCTGGTTTTTAACATTGAAGAAATTCTTACCCTCTACTTCATCAGGGGCTTTGCTCACTTTAAAGACATTGGCCATATACAAAGAAATATCAACGAGATTTTCAAGAAAATTAAACTCGAAGCGGCTGAGGCGAAGAAAAGGAGCGGCAACCAGTTTCACGAAAGAGTTTGTAACCTTTTCGTACTTCCCAAAGAACTTGGCGGAAAAGTTTACAACGGGGATGTTGAAATAGGTTTCCTGCAAAAGCTTATTGGGGCCGCTATAGATCACAAGGTTTGTGAGATTACCTATGGAAATGGCGAAAGTGGCAAAGTATTTAAGATCGCTCCACTGCATTTTTACAATTACAGAGATGCTATCTATTTACTTACCAAGAACATGGAAATGAGCGCTAAGTATTCGAGAAATATCTTTACTGATTTGGCGCTCCATCGCATCAAAGGTCTCAATGTTTTGAATGAAAAATTTGAGTATCCAACCAATCTTGATTTAAAGAAACATTTCAAATCCGGTCCATTCAACTTTGACGATGAACAACACAAGATAGTTTTGAAATTCCCACCCAAAATAAAAGAATATGTTCTCGAAAGAGACTGGTATCCAAATCAGAAAATGGAAATCCAGAATGACGGAAGCGTATTAATGTCATTCATGTCCGATTTAAATCTGATACTGATAGGCTGGATAAGGGGCTATGGTCCGGATGTCGAAGTACTGGAGCCCAATGAGCTCCGCGAAATCATGATAAGCGATCTAAGAAAAAACCTGAGCCTGTATTCTGATGGAGGGAGTTGAGAGACACCAATTTAAGCTATGGAGGGGAGAACAATCGTGGCAACAAAAACAAACAAGAGGTTCAATTACAAAAAGGTTTTTAAACTGATTGAGAAGAGCTTGATTGAAGAAGGATCCAAGAATAAACCGATTGCTGAAATTAAAGCCGAACTGAATAAGTATAAGCAAACGAAAAATCCATCGGATGAAGAATGCTTTGAGAGATTGATAATGACTGCTTTTTATTCCGGGTTCAGAGCTCAAACAGTAGAAGATAAAGAAGCGACTATCAAAGAGCACTTTCCCTCATGGGAGAAAGTCTCTACTTACACCGAAAAAAATGTAGAACGAATTATGTCCGACCCGAAAATGATTAAGCACAGACGGAAGATAGAAGCCTGTGTGACAAATGCTCAGAGGTTTAAAGAAATTATTGAGGGGTACGGCTCGTTTAGTGAGTACGTTAAACCGTTTAAAGAAAACCCTTCGAACGACAATTTAGTGCATCTTAGGAAGGAGCTGAGAAAATTCAAATATCTGGGGAAGATAACCGTCAATCATTTTATGAAGGATATTGGTTTTTCCGTGCTAAAACCTGACACCGTAATCATGAGGATCTTTGAGAGGTTGGGGCTTGTACAGAATGATACGGAAGATAGCTTAGCAAATGCACAAGGGACTGAATTTGCAAAAGCGACCAAACTTCCTATTAGATATATCGATAAAGTATTCGTTGCGTTTGGGCAAGTTGCAACATCTAAACTTGGTATAGAAAGGGGAATATGTTTAACAAAAGAACAAAGAAGATGTAAGAAATGCCATGCACAAGCTTGCTGCAATTACTTTCAAGAGCATGGAATGCCAAGTTGATCTGCGAATAATATATCTCAAAACTCTGAATCCCACTGTGGGCGTAGAATGAACACTAGATGGAAGAATTACTAACGCTAATATAAAATTAACTGCCCCATGAAATCCACAACAACACCATAATGGTCACTTAGCTTCCCGGATTCAGGCAAGTCCGGATGACTCTTGTTTATCAAACTGATTTTTTCTGCTTGTAGATCTCTGGAATGGCTAATATGGTCATTGAGCTGATCGCAAAGTCCGGTTGTCGCAATTTCTATAGTATCAGGAATGGCATCCATTAGTAGTTCATAGATTCTGATCGGTTGCCCATTCTTCTTCGGCCTTGGTAATTTTTGATTAAAGTCTCCTAGCAAAATTAAAGGGGATTGGATATCGTCATTCAATATTCTCTTTAATCCTTTCAGATAACTCTCATGATCCTCCCATCTTTTTCTATCTTTCCTCCCGGATATCACATGAGCGTCTCGCCATGGAATACAAACACCGATAAACTTAACCTCTCCTATAGATGTCATCGTAGTCCCGCTAATAAAACGACCGCCGGGGAGTCCCTCACCTCCTAAAGTATCAATTCTATTCCACGGATTCTTACTCCAAAGAATCACTTTCCTTCTATAGGTTGGCGATTCATACCCGTAATCAGCGTCAGAGAAGATTGAATATCCTTCAGTAAATATCTCTTTATGGCCTTCCGTAATACAAGCTACCTCCGGCTCAAACTCGGAGGTTACCTTCTTTATAAGTCCTTCACGATTTCCATCTGGTCTCGCCCAGTTCACGTTCCAAGTAATAATTCGCAATCCGTGATCCTGTAATGCAAAATCACAGTTAATGCTGTAGGCATTCCCTGCTTAATCTTGATCCGCCGTAATTCCTAAAACCAACTCCTTTAATTCCCTCATTTTACTCCAACCAGTTGAACCATCAACAGTCAATTTAATTGCTACATATCTTGCGACCAAAGGTTTCGCTTCACCAATCTCGCTTCTTGCTTGTTCTTCCAGTTCGGGATACCCATCGAAATTACCTCTACACGTAGCTTCAAAATCCATCCCAAAAACACAGTAATTACTTCTCACATCCCAATCGCTTGTTCCAACTATTTCAATAATATCGTCTTCTGCTATTCCCAAGGTTAGCAAAAAATCCTTCCTTTTATCTTGATTCTGATCGTCCCTATTGTCATTGTCAAAAATAACGTAAGTTGGTATTTGGTATGCATTAAAGAAACGCCACCATTTAGCAAAGTTTCCTTTTCCAAAGACTGGGATTATAGCAATTCCTTCTTTATATACATCTAAACCAACTTTATAAAATAAAACAGGCAATGCTAATGATTCTGTAGGACCTTCAACTAATATTATTTTCTTTGAGAACAATCCTGCAGTTATATCTTTAGTAGCACTGCTGTGATAAAAGGGGAGAATTGTCTCTACATTAGTTCTGTCTTCAGAAGCCCCATGTTGGACGCAATATTCAGTCAGATCTTCCGCGCTGATTTGTTTGACACGAGTTGCATTCTCACGCTTTCTAACAAGAACCAAGCCATCCAAATCCTTTATGTGTACAAATGATGGACTATGAGTAGTCAAAATTATTTGTAATCCATCCTTTGACATTTTACGCATAGTGCGAGCTAACCATTCTTGTGCAAGGGGATGCAAATGCGCTTCAGGTTCTTCTATAATTAGAACAATCCCTCCAAAGAATGCTTTAGCATATGCATGTGCAAATGACAGAGCTAATAACTGTTCCTGTCCCGTTCCTAGCTCATCGAATGTACGGACAGCGCTTGCTTCTTTTGGATAAAGTCTTAGAGAATGAAAAAAATTGCTGGGATCATAAGCTGAAAAATCGATCTCTAAAGAATAGCTCATTGCTTTAAGCATATCAGCGAATTCATCGCTTAGACCTCTTTTAAAATTGGCAAATTCTTCAACCTCGTGAAATATTTCTACAATATCTGCGAACTTCTCTTTTAAGTTTTCTATTCGAGCTTCATTGCTAATTAAACTGCTATGGAATCTACGCATTAGCTTGGAAAGCAGAGTATATTTGGACGTGTAACTGAGTTGATAGTTGAGGCGTCTATCTGCATCAAGCACAATACATACACAATTATTCCTTAACTCATTGTTGATAGGCTTCGTTCCATTATCTGTTGAAGCCCTGTAATGTATTTTGTTTTCGAGATTCGTAGGGTCGCAGTGCCAGAAAAAGGAATCTACCTTGTTTCCCCACCTCTGTAATCGACATAACTTAAACCTTCAAACTCAACTTCTATTTCTATCTTGCCATTCGTACATTCTCTATTCCAATAATCATGGTCTTCCGGCTCTCTAGATCCCGGCCACATTTCGCCAAGTACAATTTCTACAGCTTTAACAATGTTTGATTTCCCGGAATTGTTTTCCCCGAGTAAAATCAGAGGACTATTGTGAGGAAAGTCGATCTCTACTTCATCCTTTATGGATCGATACCCCTTGACCGAGATTCTGTTTATTCGTGCCATAATATGCGAATGTATATCAAAAGATAAATCATTTCAATATGATTAAAACTATATAGCATTTTTGTGTTAGGAACATTATAGTTGTCGTATGGAATCAGCCAGCAGAAGATTAAAAGAATCAGACATCATAAAACGTTTATTCCACAAATTAAAGCGAGGTCGGATTTATAAATTCCCCAAATCTGGCTATATGAAAAGTCTCACACCAGAAATACCGGAAACTCATGGTGTCTATATAATCTACAGTCCCCGAGAAAAAGTGCTTCATGTAGGACGTACACTTAGGGGCAAACGAGGGCTGAGCCAGCGTTTGAATAATCATTTAACAGGCCATTCATCTTTTGTCGCGTATTATCTGGACTGGAATGGCGCTAAACTTCGTCGCGGGTATAAATTTCAATTTATAGCAATCGAAGACCACAGGCATCGAGCTCTGCTCGAAGCTTTCGCTATCGGAGCCCTATGCCCTGCTTACATCGGTTTAGGGTTACCTTTGGATAAGCCGGGATAGTTATAAAGCTTCCTTCTCAAACCGCAAAAAATAAATTTCTCCCTTCCTCCAATAAAAATCCGTCCCAACTAAAGTAACCTCAGCTCTATCCTTACAGCTCATATAAGCCCTGATGTTCTCATATGATTTGGTCGGAATACTAAGCCGAAAATATAGTGTGTCTTTTTTT
>ENA-OONB01000019-OONB01000019.1-viral-metagenome-genome-assembly--contig:-NODE-19-length-15688-cov-2.330377_pt1 | contig 15688 bp, 20 predicted proteins | sample MGYA00245309_ERZ501080 | MGnify/ENA primary metagenome ERZ501080 (study PRJEB25959, sample SAMN05341348) | viral metagenome | host: human-associated | place: USA: California | collected 2014-04-21 | study... | reverse complement strand
GATGACACAACTTCCGCAGAAGGTAGACTAGCAGTGGCGTTATCATTTATTGGTGGTGCAGCAGCAAACAAAATCACACCACACAATATTGAGAACCAAGTTGCTAAACTCGGACTATCTAAGGAAGCTACTCAAGCTCTTACTAGAGAATCTGTTGAGACTCTAGAGAAGATGGGCTTTATGTCAGCAGCCGGTAAACGTCTAGCCGGCGTAACCAAAAACGCAGTTAAAGGCGGTGTGAATGAAGGTGCGGAAGAATTCTTGCAAGAAGGTCTCGGTGCATATGCAGCTCAAGCTCTTATTGATAAAGATGGCAAATTCCGTAGCTGGAGCGAAGTTCCTGATGAAGTCAAAGAACAGGTATTACGCAGAGCCACAGCAGGCGGTCTGCTTGGTGCAACACTTGGTGGTACTACTGCAGGTGCAATAAATGGAGTTGCTGGTGGAGTGCATGGGGATGTTCAGCAAAACGTGAACTATCAAGAAGCTAAAGCCAGATATGCTGAAGAAGATAGAGTAAAAGCGGAAGAAGAAAAAGCCGCAGCGGAAGCTCAAGCACAGGAAGAAGCTCGCATCAAAGCAGAGCAAGATGCTGAATACGAAGCTACACAAGCACAGCAAGCAGAAGAAGCAGAACATGCAGCACGTGAAGCAGAATATGAACAAGCATTAAACAATGCAGCACGTACTGTAGAAGCTGACGATGAGCTCAATAACTTGCGTACTGAGTTCGGTGCATCTGCTATCGACAGTAACGAGGTGAAAACCAACCGTGCACGTAGAAGAGTATGACAACTACTTAAACTCTCAGTATGAAGCGTTGATGAACTCAGAAGAATTAACTGACGAGCAACGTGACATCTTAGCAAACACATGGGGCGATGGTAATCGTACGCTACGTGCGAAAGCTAACCTTCTACAACAGTTAGGCGTAGATACTATGCCTGAGCAGTTCACACGCACACAGAAGAACGGCAAGGTTGTATTTAACCACAATTTAGACAAGCACATGGACTACCGAGCAGATGAATTAACGCAATCTGCACAAGCTGTCTATGATGATGCTGACACCCGCTTGACTCGTTTGCGTGCAGAAGTGAACGACCCATTCATTATCTCTGATGCTGAGACTGCATTAAAACGTGCAGCAGATGCAGGTAATGAAGGTGCATTACGTTCAGCCCTAGCTAAAGTTAAACAAGCCGAGAAAGCATGGGATACTCGTCAGAAAGAACTAGCTGAACAAGCGAAGTTAGATGCTAAAGCACAACGACAAGCAGAGAAAGATGCTCTACAAGCAGAGAAAGAAAGTGCATCTGCAGAAGTGCAAGAAGTAGAAGGCTCTCGTGACGCTAGATACAACGAATCTTATTCACGTGCTAGTCGTTCACAAGCAGTTAAGAGTTTAACACCTGCGGAGCGTTTAGCTGTTCAAACCCGTCTTACACAAGACCAAGAGTTTGAACGTGAGCTACAAGACCAGTATGCGGATAGACTGATTAAAACTGGCAAAGCTAAATCAAAAGCTGAAGCAGTAAGAATGGCGTTGGAAACAGATACAGATACACTATTGTCTGAATACAGACCAAATAAGTTATCTGCGAAATTTAACAAAGTGAAAGACCGTTTACCAGCAAGTGATGGGCTATGGTGGACACCACAAGAACGTGCAACAGTTAAAGCTGAGATTGAAGATTTCTTCAAAGAAGCAGGTGTTCCTGACACAGTGGATATTAACAACTTACGTGCAAGCGTTGAAGGTATTAACTCGCTCCGCAGAAACATGCCGCCTGAATTACAAGAGAAAGCATAGGGTTCATAATAGAGTTTCTATAATGTGTGCCTTCTGCGGTACCTTGATTAGCGATGTTTTGGGCGATTGCTGCACGTGTAGCCGATGGGTTTGTATATACGGACTTCTGATAATCCATAAGAGCTTTACCCATATTCATGCCTGATGTCATACCGTCGCCCCAAGCGTTACCGATACCGCCTAGAATACTTAAAAAGTTGTTAGAGCCTCCGAAAATACCATTTCCGGTCATTGCATAAGATGGCATTATCTACCTCCAAGAATAGACATAATGTTATATTGTGGTGAATACATCGGGTCGGTCATCGGGTCATTGTTCTGAGTTGCGATACCTAGCGACTGTGCTAGTGCGTTAATCTCAGGTTGCGACAACTGAGGTGCTGGTCCGCCTAGCATCTGCTGTGTTAGCTGATTGCCAATATCGCCACCTTGAGGTTGCTCCATTCCAACCAGTTCGTATGGGTTTTCGAGTGGTGGTACACCCATGCCTTCCATCATAGCTGCGTCATTGCCCTGCATCGCTAACTGCAACATAGGGTCATCTGCGTATGCCATATCAGTAGGGATACCTTGTCGATTTAATCCCATTAAAGTTTCTAAAGAGTTCATTTTTTCTTTTTCTCGTCTTCACAACACTTCGGTTGAACTATATTATCAAACTGCACAGATTTTGTCTCGTTCTGTGCAGTTTCTTTTGAGTTTCTGCAAGTGTTGTATGGGTTGCATTTATCCGTCATATTTTACTAGCTTCCACATTTGTTCTCGCCAGCATCTTCTTTTAACCACAACGATAATACTACCGCAATTAATGCGCCTAAGTTAGCTAAATCACCTGACATCTTATCTGCGGTCTTACGATAACTGTCTGCCAGCCATGCGTAGTTTTTACCAGCTGATGTCAAGAAATCCGCACCTAATGCTGCGAGTTTGTGGTGGTTATCATTATGACTTGCATAACGAGCTTGCTGAATATTAATACCAGTTTTATCCATTGTAGCAGCTGAACCGAAGCGAGCAGTTCTATGGTTCTCCATAAGCTCACCAGCTTTGAATAACAACCCTTCATTAATCTGCCATGCACGGGCACGTTCATCTTCACGGGCTTTATACAATGCTCCAACTGTTGTAGAAATTGCCGCAGTTGCGAGAGCAGTCTCGATACCACAGCATTGTCTAGCTGAGTAACGGTTCAAGTTCTTACAAAGTTGCTCACGTTGCTTTTTAGTCTGTGCTGCTACATCCGCTTTTATTCTAGCGGTAATCCCGTCATAATCAGGTGTATAGCCGCAGAGAGCGAATGAACAAATCTTCTCATGAAGTTGGTCATTACAGTTGTCGAGTTGTTGCGCTCTACGCAATTCATCATCTCGTCTCGCAAGATTCCACCCATATTGATTCTCCAAATCGCTGTCTGCTTTATCTGCTTCAGCAGCTTCGTTTGGCATTTTGCCCCAAATCTCTTTGCCTTTGTCAGCTAGCTGTTCATTAATAGCTTTCCACTTATTCTCAGCATCTTTCGCCTTATTGAGTGTTCCATTATCTGCAAACTTACCCAATAATGCACCTAGCAAAGAACCGATTGAAATCCACTTACCATCATCCATTTTTGGCTGGCGAGGGTATTGAATAATGTGGTTAGCATTTACCTGTGTAGAACCAGTACCAGTAGCTTCACCTTTTTCAACGTACGCTTGGTTTACACCACATGATGAAGCACATGTACCTTGATTTTGGTTCTTGTTATTGTTACTGGTATCCACATCAGCTTTATTCCCCTGTTGTGAGGAAATCGTTGGTGTTGGCATTATTTACCTCCTAGTAAGCTCTCTCTTGAGCTTTCCAAGTGAATCTCATCTACTCTGATTGACCCAATAACACGTACTGCCCAATCAATCGCTTTGTATCGTCTAGGGAGTAGGAATGGTTTATTTGAATAAACTTTCTTCCGGAAATACTCTCTACCGTCTGCATAAATAATAACAGTAACCGATGGGCGATTTCCAATTAAGTGTGAATAATGCTGTTGGAACTCAGGGTGTTTGCAGAAAAACGCTTTGTCATCTGCGTATGGGTTCTGTCTACGCCATTCTTCGTACTTAATCTTAGCTTCTCTGTGACCACGCGGCATAATGTTGTCAAAGTCAGGTGACACAACTTTGCATGTTACAGGTCGCCATAATCCAGCCATCATCTGTGTTTGAGACTTCCAATCATAGATTGCGTTTTCTCCAGCTCCCCACACATAGATGTGTCCTTTGTTTACAACGACAAATGGACTAATTCCATCGGTGTATCCTCGTTGAACCACAACATTGTGGGTTGTGAAATCGCTGTCTCTACGCTTGTCTGAACCAATCTGTAGGATAAATCCGCCATCTTTTGTGAATCCGAAAATCCTATCATCGTGGTATGTGAGTCGTACTGTACGAGGCTCGTAGGCTGACCACTCGTTTTCAGTGACGATTTCGCCTGTGATTAGTTGTTCGCCTTGTGGTGAAATAGTTACTAAACCCTGCTCCGACGAATAAATAACTTCGCTGTCTACTTGGCAAACATTGTTGAAGTTTATGCACTTATAGCGTTGTTCAATTTCTGCAATTTCTACCTGATTAGGGTCATCTGTAGCAACTGAATAATGCATGCCTTCTGTTATTGCAATAAGTGTGTAGTGCACATCTCCTTCGATACGTGGCGTGACCTCATACATTCCTCTAATTCTGAAACGTAGTCTATACTCGTTGTTTAGATTATAGGCGTGCGGGAAGTTATGCTCTGAAACCCAAAAATGTTTGTTGCTCCAAACAACAGTTAGGTTATCTCCGACTGCAGCTACGCCTTCTAAACACTCCGGTGGAGCGTCATGAGTATCTGTTGATAACTCACATGAAAAATCACACGGGCAGTTGTTGTCATAAAACTCGGTTTGATTAATCGGAGTCTCGCCTACCATCAACCAACGTGCGTTGTTCTCATTGTCGCTGACTGCTCTATACCATCTGCGGGCTACTGCGTTCGCGGGCGGTGTATCGACAACCGTAACTTTTGCTGCATCACCCCATTCAATATCCACAACTTCGGATGGTTTAGATTGTGCCGATTCTTCCCCACATGCATTGATATATGTGAATAAGTATGCGGTTGGAACTGGCGGATGTGGTACATTGTCGCAGTCATTATCTGCGATACACAACGGCTTAATCTTAGTTTTAGGACAGCCAGCTTTTGAAATCTTCTCCAAACTAACTTCTGCGTTCTCAGGGCGTTTGATACCCACGGGAATCGGGCATTGTTTAGCTAAAATTCGCTCTGCAGACTGTCTGTAAAGTTTCCCATTTTCTACAAATAAGAATGTAGTTTCGCCTAACTTTCTTGTCCAGTCAGGTGCTGTAAATACAAGTTTGTCCCACGCAATATACAAAGAGCCAGCTCTGTGAATAGATACTGGCTCACCTGTAAATAATTCTCCGCAAGAGGTCAGTAACCGCATCCCTGTATCTGATGGTAATTTGATTGGTCGTAAATGATTACCGTAGATGTCCAAGTTGTTTGCGATTACTGATTTGCCTTCAGGCAGTGATTTATCTGCGACTTTCGGAACTAACCCAAAAAATTGAGCAATTCTCATTTAGCCTGTTCTCCCGATGCCAACAATAGCATCTTTAACCATTAATTTAAGTACCACTTTGCCTGATGTTGGCGGTTTAGGGATTTCGACAAACCCGTCCGCTGCTGTGGTGTATGGACCAAGCGTCACACCTGCCATAGCCGGGGATTGGATTGTCAGCTCTGTGCTAGGTGCTCCGAATACGTAAGCTTTATCTTCAGTCTCTACGTATTGGAATGAATATCCGACATCACCTTTATCACCTTTGTCACCCTGCTTACCTTGTTCGCCTTGTTCGCCTTTTATAGCGGATGCATCTGTCTCTAACACGCTGTTATCTGACATCACAAAACGAAGTTTTCCATCTGTGATATTGACAGCTGTAGGATATTTACCGTCATCGCCTTTATCGCCTTGAACACCGGGTTCACCTCTAGGACCTTGTTCGCCTCGTGCACCTTTTGCTACTGGTAATACGCCAGCACTGCGAGTTGTTCCATCGGTTAGCGTGTATGTTAGCTGACCACTAGCTGTGATTGTAAGTGATGCTAAACCTACACCGGGTTCGCCTTTCTCGCCTTGCTCGCCGCGTAATCCGCCAGCCGGTGCTACTGCGTTACCGCCATTTGGTACACCTTCACCGCAGCCACATCCACCGCAATCTTTCGCAAATAACTCTTTGCAATCTACGGAGAGTGTGCGTGTACAAGCGTCATATTTTAACGGTGATTCGACATTGATTCCGATTGAGTTTGCAATGTCCTTGATTACCTGCATGGTGTCCCACTCATAAGTAACCATGGTGTTAGACTTGATACAAGTACATTTAGCACTCATTGTACGGTCTAACTCAAATACATCTTCATCAATGCCAACTACTTTTGCAACTTCACAGCAACCGTCACAGCCTTTAATTCTCACATAGAAATACTGACCATTGATGAGTGGCGGGAAGTGTTTAGCATGACCTTTTACAAGATGTAATCTGTTGCTCTCAATGTCTAAAGGACGGGCGGTGAAGCCAGTCCCTGTACGGTCGCATGTTAATGGAACTAATCCAAGTTCGCAATTTGCCATTTATCCCCCTTAGCACTTGTTAGCACAGATAAACTCACGTAATTGTACGGAGTTCCAATCTGCAACAACACAGCTCCCGCATGGGAAGTTCTTACGACCTTTTCCTAAAATATCTCGTTCTACAGCAATCTTACCGTTTTTGATTTCGCCTTCTTTGGTGTATTTGACGACTTCATAGCGGTCAAGATATTTGATTGTAAGGTAGATATGATTACCTTCTACCATGTCATTCAACTTTTTAGCTGCTGCAAATGGGAGATTGATTGTGTCGGATGTGGTTTGTACATGACCTACTACTTTAGTCTTGAAACCATCGATAAACTCTAACATGTTTCGCTCCCGTTGATTGCTGTGATATTTCCACATTCATTTACAGTGACTGAAGTGCCACATGTTACAACGAACGTTTGTGGTGTGATGTTGGTACAACCACCTGCACAACTCTTAACAAACTCGCATAATTGTTGTGGATTCCACTCTACACATGCACAGCTGTCTTTACCGAACGATTGTGCAGTTGTGTTATCTTGTGCACGTTCAACTGTTAATACATCTCCAGCACGTGCTACAACCTTAACAACTTCCATAACACCGCCATTACGCAGTGTTAAATAGAAATGCTCTTGGTCATTGATGCGGAATTTACTACCGTCACCAACTGGCAATGTAATTTGTGTGTCGGTAGATGTGATTGCTTTCGCTACCTTTGTACATCTTCCCCATACTTTAGTGTTTAACATTCGCTACACCCCGTATCGCATGTTCCTGTTGGTTGTTCAATTTCTTCATCGTACTGAGGTACTGCACAGCAACCAGTGCTATATTCAATACCACCACAGCCTTCTTCGATTACTGGAGTGCTGTCTGCCACGATGGTTTGACATCCCGGAATGTATAAGAGCACATGTGTGCAACATTCACCATTTACATAGATGTCGCCTTCATAATAGCCTTTCGGCAGTGATTTGAACCCGTCACCCCAAGCGAAGCAAACGCCATTTTCTTGGTCTACTCTATATGGAGTAATTTTAAGTAGAACTTTACAGAAACCTTTTCTGCGAATATCCATTCTTAAACAAGTTCTGATTGCTGGAATCGGACGACCATTACACCCCATTTGACGGAGTGAAAAGCAACGTTCAATTTCACCAGCTTGAATTTTGATTGTGTTAGATGCACAAGTCGTTGGCGGACACTTCTTCTCCTCGCAAGGGTCACAAGGGTCGCAACATACTTCTTCATACTCCGGTGCGATTGGTAGACATTGATTTCTACAACATGTCGATTCCGGAGCGTTGCCAAATACTATAGCCATAATCGTCCTCTACCGCTTCTTCCAAGAAAGCTAGCTCCGATAATTCTACGGGCTTTGCCACCTGTCTTATCTATTTTAGCTTGTTGTAATGCATTAAACCAGTTTGTTTGGAATAACGTTACTTGTCTCAATAATGCGTCCTGCTCAGGTAACATTGCCAAGCGTACTAATGTACCGTATAAAATAGCTTGCATGTAGTCATCATAGATGAAATCAGGCACGTCGCAGTCATCACGACCGATTGCCCATACATAATCTACACGCAGTTTAGTTGGTTTATTACGTGGATTATTGAGAACGATAATAGGGTGTTCACCACGACGCAGTTCTATGGTGTAATCTGCTTCTTCGCCTTGTACAAGTGGATTCCAGTTTTCTCTACCGCTGCAACGTAAAGGGCTTTCCATCACTGATGTTACTTTCACAATTCTACGACAGTCAGGAACTTCTAACATGTAATCGCCAACCTTCTCTTGTGTTTCGACATCTAGTGTGTCAGAAGCACAACGAGACTCTCGCATAAACTCCACGATAGTCTCTCTGATTGCGTGTTGAAGAATCTCTTGTGGAATGAACGGTGCGTAGGCGAGTACGAATGGTTCAAAATCTTCGATTGTTTTCATTATCTAACCTGCCGTGCTAATGCTTCTGCTCCACTAGATAATTGCAGTAACTGAATCGCTTTGTTCCAATGGCTGTCACTACGTTCTCTATTGGCATTATCTTCAATGTCTACACCCCATGCGTAATACAACATGAACTCAAACACTGCAGCTTCTGCATCTGCACCTAAGTCGATTGAGCTGTCCTCACTGGTAACATCAGGTGGCATGTAGCATGAAATCACAAGGGTAGCGTTAGTGCCAGCTGGTACTGGCGGGTCTACTACGATTTGACGAGGATTATCCTCGCTGTATTCATAGCTTCTTAATTTGTATTCTGTATCGCCTTTAACCTTACCTTTACACACCGGTCTGCCGAGTGTAGGGTAGTAGGTTAGTTTTGATTTTCTAGCAATGGTCTTTACCACGCCATTTTCATCGGCTAATCCCCATACTTTAATATCGGATTCGCACGAAGTGGGAACATCTTGTAATGCTCCCTCTACTAATTTTACTTCTGTTTCGCGAGTGAACTTATCTCGCTTTGTGATGGCAACGATACTAATTGCACGTTTGAAATACGACAGCAAGTCCTCTTTTGTCCAATGAACATAGGACTCATCTTCATCGTAATCGGATAAGTATCTTGATACATCTTCAATTAGAGTTCTTGCTGTGATTGCCATTACTTATCTGCTCCGAACATAGCTTTTGCGGCTGCATGTACATCAATTCCACGCATATCTGCACGTTCTTCTTCGGTCAAGTTCATTCCACGTTGTTCCATGTTTAGGGATTCAGGGAGTGGAGCTTCATTAGGCATCATCAGTTTAGCTGATTTACCTTCTGTTTTCTTGCGACGATTAGGTGCTGCGGTCATTGATGGTACGGTTTCACGATGACCATCCATGATTACTTCTACATCTTCGATAGTCTCAAAGTCTGTTGGAATTTGTACAGAGTCGCTTCCATAATGTTGGTCAGCTAACATTCTGCGTTCTTCCTGTTTACGATTCATTTCTGAAATCGCAAAGTCTAAATCTGCTTTTGTGTAAACGAAACGACCTTTAAGGTGTTTGATTGATTCTGTTGTAAATGTAGGATTTGGGACTACATAGCCGCTTTCATCAACGAAGGCTAGGGGTTTACGATTTAATTGCATTTTTGTTTTCTCTTGTAGTTAATAAAAAGGCAGGGTCTAGCCCTGCCCTCGTACTTGGCTTATGCTGGTAAGCGTACACATTGTGGGTCCGGGTAAACAGTCTCACATGGAGCTTGGTAGCATGAACAACCGTGTTGGTCGTTATGGTTTTCTACCGATGCTGATACTGTGAAACATGCACCTGATAATGAACCCTCTTTAATCTTAATGGTGATGTCACCGTTAGATTGTAAGAACTCAGTTGAACGCAATACAGTGTAGCCTTCTTTTGTTAAATCAACATCGAAGGTTTCAACTTCGCGACTGTTCGCTTCAGCTAATGCTTTTTCTGCATCTGCTACAGCTTTTTTAGCTGCAGTTACAGCTGATTTTAAGCCAGCGTTTGTTGGGTCTGTATTAGCTTGAGCTTGTGCTTTCGCTAATTTATCTTTAGCATCTTTTACTTTGTCAGCTAATGCCGCTAAGTCCGCTGGAGCGTCGCCTGCAACACCATTTAAGATAACAGTGATTTTGCCTTCTGCTAATGCTTTTTTTGTTATGTAACACGATGTTATTAACAAAAGAACCAGCTGCTAATAAGATAACACCTAACTCGTCACCTACTGGTAATACGCCTAAACCTTTTTGGCGATACCACATACGCATATGCTCATGACCATCGTCATAGTAGAACTGCATTGTTTTGTGGCGAGTTTTTAAGTGAGCCGCATATTCAACGTGTTGGTCTGCTGGGTCTAAACCTGCATCCCACATTGCATCGCCTTGTGATGCTACGTTGCGTTTGTTACCACCAAGATAGATATTGTACTTAGCCATTGTCTAACTCCTTACTCGATTTCGATGGTTGCGTATAACACAGCTAATTTTTCAGGTGTTAATACATCGAAGTCATAAATGGTCAAACCACGCCAGTATTTATCGAAAGAACGTGGGTCTTTATCGATTACTTCTTGGTTTGTTAATTGAGTGATGAAACCAACCGCTTCTTTGAAACCAGCTAAGATTAAGAACGTTTGTTTGTTCACTTGCGGGTCAAAGTACATAGGCATGTTGTTGGTGAAGTACACTTTGAAACCAGCAACATCTAAGAATTGTTGGCTTAAAAGGATTGCTTTACCAGTGCCAGCTGCACAAGCGTTGTTCAATAACGGATTTGTATAGAACAAGGTTTTCGCCATTGTAGGTAATACAACGTAACGACCTTTCTCTGGAACGTTTTGCTCGTCAAGAACGGTAGATAAGTGAGACAATTTAGTTAAAATTGTTTCTTTGTTTAAGGCAACAGGCTGACCTAATTGTCCTAAGTTGTATGCACCTGATTTGATACCAGCTTTGATACCTTTGTTGTAAGGGTCAGCTAGTAACGGAACTTCGGTTAAGATTTCACGGTCGATGTGTTGGCGTAACAATAATGTACTGTTTTCCATGAACTCATTAACATATTCTTTAATGTTACAAGTACGTTTTTCATCAACATATGAAAGTTTTAAGTTCCAGTATTTACCACGTTTAACAACCATGGTTTTTAACTCAGTGTTCAATGTTGAAACTTCTAAGTCTTGGTTGTTAATGTAATCGAAGATTTCACCCACTGGTGCTACGCGGAAAGTAACTTGGTCGCCACACTGTTTCAATTCAGCAGGGATAATATCCTGAGAGGTAATAGACCCTGCGATTGAGTCAGCGTAGAAGCGAGCTAAGAACGCTTTTGCATAGATAGGGGTGTTTAGTGCATTATACACTTGATAACCACTTGCTGACGGTAAAACGCCACCCGGTTTGTTTTGCATTTAATAACTCCTACGTTATCGGTTTGTGTTTACTCTACCCTCTACCATCGCGGCATTAAACTCATCTGTGATACGTTGATACTTATCCCATGAAAGTTTACCTGCTTGGAAGTTAGCGGTAGCTCGCTCGAAGTCCGACATCTTGAGCACTTTCTGTCCACGTGGTGCTGTAACAGGTTGCGTGGTCTGTGAACGACCCGGTGCAACTTGCTGCGTTTGTGGTTGAGAGCGTTGGCGTTTGCCTTTAAAGTCCTCAATCACTTCCACCACTTGCTTCATATTACCTGATTGTATACCGCTTTGTACTACTTGTGCAATAGTTACTGTACCGCCAGTATACGGAGCAGGTTGTTTTAAGTAACTTTGCCACTCATTAGAGAACGCAACTTCATCCAAATCCGGAACAGCTTTACGTAATTCGGTCTCAAACGCAAACTTTTGGTTTTGGTCGTTGATACCACGTTGTGCTTCCAGCTGACTGGTTACGCCATCTAATTTTTGTTGCAAAGGTACTACCGCACGTTGATATAAGTCATTAGCGACTCTACGTGCGATACTTTGAATGTATGGGTTTGCGTCCCCATAGTCGGCTTCAAATCTCTCATCTACAGCAAGCTCATCATCTGTATACGCCAGTGTTGGGCGATGCTGTTCTGCTGGCTGTTGCTGGCCATACTCACGTTCATAGTTAGCACGTACTGCGTTCTCATACATTTCTGCACGAGCTTTTGTTGCTGCTAATTCACGTTCTAATGCAATTAATCGGTCCTCATTAGAGACTGTTGCATTTTGTGCTGGTTCAGCTTGAGCTGGCTGTGTTAGACCTGCAGGTGTTTCCTGTGATAATTCATCTTCGTCACCAGTTAAATATTCTGAAATATCAACTTCATCATCTTGAGGTTGTTCAGTACCTTTAGCTTGTTCTTCAGATGCAGGTTGGGAAAACTGCTGGTCTAAGAATTGGTCTAGTTCACTTTGTGTTTGGTCGAAGTCTGCCATTCGTTATTTCTCCAAATCGGCTTTTAGTTTTTTAAGGATTGATACGCGACCACGCAGAAACTCATTCGCTTCGCTGTTCTCGTACAATTCACGTTCGCGTTCTAATTCTTCTGAGAGATACTCTTGAAGAAGTCGAAACGCAGGAACTGTTTTCAGCATACGGACGATGCCGTCAATTTTTACTTGACTAGCCATATAATCTCCTATTCAACACGTTTATATACGGTCATGTCGATTAAGGCTTGCTCGTCATCTGTGCCGTCATTTCTGAACTTATAAGTTCGGGTAAGGTAATCTCTAAAGGATTATCCTTGCTTAAACTTAATTGAACTGGCTTACCATCTTTGATAACCTCAGTCCATAAGTAATCTTCCATACGTTTGTCGCAGTTTGCTGGAACACCACGCATTAAGGTAAATGAAGAATCAGTTGTACCACGTAACATGGTAGCGACTAATTTCTGCCCTAACTCTAAGTGTGAAACTGCTGATTCATATTTACTCATCGATTCGCTCCAACTCGTCATCGAATAAAACACGTAGCACTGATTTAACCGCATTTACTGCGATACGGTTTTCTTCACTTGCTGTTGTATCTTCGTACGCATCACGGGTTAAATTTAACTCGCGAAGTAATACGTTCTTAATTTGTCCTGCATCAGCAGAAGAACGGAAGCGTCTAAATGCTCCAGCTTCTTGCTGTGAAACTTTAGTTTTTGCCATTATTAACATCCTCCTGCTTTATTAGCAATGATGGCTTGCACGTACTCAGGTGAAACTTCTTCAAAAATTACATCTACCCCAACAACAGCGTTGGCTAACATGGTCATCTTTGAACCCACAGAAATTTGGTACTCGCCAGGAGGAAGGATTGGGTCACATGCATCAATAGGAAAATCATGTAAGAATGTACTAATTGTACACCCATTTTGACATTTTACCACACGCTGAACACAAATATCTAATGGTGCTCCGCACGGGTCCTCATGCATAAGGTGCAATACTGCCGTCTTTAACAAGGTAATATTCTGTGGTTCTGATTCCACCGAATGTGAATCCACAATAGCGACATCGAAGTGAAGCTGGTAACAACTCACTACATACCTCCTACTGGTGAATTAGGTGTTAGACTATTTTGGTTCGCTATTGCTTGACCTGCACTAGCGTTCCGACCGTCAATAGTACCACCTTGATACAGCGGGTTCAAACTTTGAATATCTTGCGTTACAGCAGACTGCAAATCAAAGTCAGGGAAAATTCCCTCGGTACTGATACCGCTAACCTTAAAGATTTGGTACAACAAGCGTTGAATTGCCGCTGGTGGAACAATCGGTTGTCCGGTGTTAGGGTCTACCACTTGCATGTATGAGCTCAACGATTGAAGTGCCCATTGTAGTTTAGACTCTTGCGATTCTTTTTCTACAATACCACTTACGCCACGTGCGTGTACTCGGATGTCACCTTTAATAGTCTCATCCATTGAATACATCAACTCATAGTCAATATAAGATTGAACAACTGGCTCAATAATATTTTCCTCAAGTACACGTAAAGCAAACTTAACTGATTTACTTGCTTGGTTTAATACCATTGCCACACCGCCCGATGTGCGTCCCAATGTACCAATATTTTCTGTTGAACCAAACGCTACACGTGGAATACCGATTGTCTCATAGCCATATTGCATGAAACGCTCGAACACATTTAGAAGTTGGTGTGAAATATCGGGTACAGTGTAGAAGTTGTAAGCACGACCTTGCATACCAATCACGGATTTAACCTCGCGAATAGTATTAGGAAGGATTACATTTACATCTTCATCGTCAATAACACGGTCGGATTCTACCTCACCCAATACACCTGATGCGAGTCCCATGTTACGTACCATTGCTACGATTGTTGCTGTACACACGCGTTGTACATCACGTAGACGGGTAACTGGACATTCACCCCAAAATGCTCCCGGGATTGGTTCAAATGATGCTACATAGAATGGACGCTGACCAGCTGGGTCAGGGTTTAACACTGCTTTAATTACAATGTCATTGATTGTCCAAATCTCTGCTTCGTAAGAAATGTCAGGAGAGCCTACTTCAACACCGAACTCCTCGAGTAATTCGCCACGGATTGCCCCGTAGAATCCCACACAGTCATAAAATCCTTGAGCGTCGTCCTCAAGTCCAATGGCATATTGGTCTGTGTCAATCTCAGGGTTATGGTCCTTGCCGTCCTCGCGTTCTTCGAGCCAGCCTTTCGGATGTTCCTTCAATACTTGACGGATTCCCTCGCCATCGAAGCCCGGTGCAGAGTAGTACCCCACTAATTCAGAACGTGAGCACTTGCGAATTTCCACAACATACTCTGCGTCTTGTACGGACTGTGCGTTTGGTGCTGGGTAGAAATCAAACGGAGAAATGTTTTCTACTGCGCGAATTAACTTACGCTCCACTACCATACGTTGTCCATTCCAACGCTTCCACGGTTTCATCACAACCGCAGGGGTCTTCATAATAGCAGCAGGATACACCACAAAGTTATATATAAAATCACCAAACTGGCGTAACCAATCCGCATCATGAAGTTTGTCCTGAATTAATGTATTCATTTTATCCGCAGCAATAGCAGATAATTTCTGCTGTTCTTGCATCGCTGCGTTCTTGAGTGCCTGACCTTGTTCAGCTGCCGCTTGCTCAAGCATGTCTGAGGTCATCATCGGCATCTGTTGGAGTTGTGCCATCACTGCCTGCAGGACATTCTTAGTCTGTGCTTCGTCTAAGTCTGCTTGCGGTGTTGCTTTAATGACAAATGGGTTCTCAATCGAGTTAGCGAATACATCACGAATGAGACCCACGATACCCTTAACAATAGGTGATGTAATGTTAAAATTAACATCGATGTCAGGGTCAAGCGTTTCACAGGCGAGTAATTCCCCACGAACTTGGCGTAAACAGTCTAACAGGATGTCATACTGCTCGCGTTTCGTGTCTTTAGCAATCTCGAAGCGGTCACGGACATACTGCCCGAGTTCTTCTACTAATCTATTGTGTTTCTTACCCACCGTTCACCACCTTATTTATGTGCTGGTGTTTTACCACGATTACTGCCTACTGGACAGCCGTGTGGTGGTCGTTTACCTTGACATGGCATACTACTTTCTCTCCTATTTTAAATAAATCTTGAATGTCGTCTTGAACTTCTGTTCGAGCTAGACTTACTCATTCGGCTGCTAATATTAATACCTAATACCATATATTGCAACGCATCGGCTAAATCTGATGTCCATCCTTCGTGAGATTTAGTCGGTGTATCTCGAACAACATCGTTCTT